>Ga0307515_10000784_pt1 | contig 73248 bp, 64 predicted proteins | sample 17_EM_MG_FD_194513 | JGI IMG/M metagenome (GOLD analysis project Ga0307515, IMG submission 194513) | Populus trichocarpa ectomycorrhiza microbial communities from riparian zone in the Pacific Northwest, United States - 17_EM | ecosystem: Host-associated > Plants > Roots > Unclassified | place... | reverse complement strand
CCCAAGCACCCTCTTTCTTGTCTCTATTACTTGCATAAACAGCTCTTCGGCCTCTTTCCACCGCCCTTGATTCCAAAACGTCGACGCTAGGTTGCCCATACTGGTTAGCGTGGAAGGATGCTCTTCCCCAAGCACCCTCTTTCTTGTCTCCATTACCTGCATAAATAGCTCTTCGGCCTCCTTCCACCGCCCTTGATTCCGAAACATTAACGCCAGGTTGGCCATGCTGGTTAGCGTGGAAGGATGCTTCTCCCCAAGCACCCTCTTAAATGTCTCCATTACTTGCACCTCTAGCTTTTCGGCCTCCTTCCACCGCCTTTGATTCCTGTACGTTGATGCTAGGTTGCCTATGCCAATTAGCGTATCTGGATGCTCCTCCCTAAGCATCCTCTTTCTTGTCTCTATTACTTGCACCTCTAGCTCTTCGGCCTCCTTCCACCGCCCTTGATTCCTATACGTTAACGCCAGGTTGCCCATGCTGGTTAGCGTGGAAGGATGCTCCTCCCCAAGCACCCTCTTTCTTGTCTCTATTACTTGCATAAACAGCTCTTCGGCCTCTTTCCACCGCCCTTGATTCCAAAACGTCGACGCCAGGTTGCCTATGCTGGTTAGCGTGGAAGGATGCTCCTCCCCAAGCGCCCTCTTTCTTGTCTCCATTACCTGCATAAATAGCTCTTCGGCCTCCTTCCACTGCCCTTGATTCCTGTACATTGACGCCAGGTTGGCCATGCTAATTAATGTGGAAGGATGCTCCTCCCCAAGCACTCTCTTTCTTGTCTCCATTACTTGCACCTCTAGCTCTTTAGCCTCCTTCCACCGCCCTTGATTCCAAAACGTCGACGCTAGGTTGCCTATGCTAGCTAGCGTATCTGGATGCTCCTCCCCAAGCACCCTTTTTCTCGTCTCCATTATTTGCACAAACAGTTCTTTAGCCTCCTTCCACCGCCCCTGATTCCAAAACGTCGACGCCAGGTTGTCCATGCTGGTTAGCGTGGAAGGATGCTCCTCCCTAAGCACTCTCTTAAATGCCTCTATCACTTGCACCTCCAGCTCTTCGGCCTCCTTCCACCGCCCTTGATTCCTGTACGTCGACGCCAGGTTGGCCATGCTGGTCAGTGTGGAAGGATGCTCCTCCCCAAGCACCCTCTTAAACGTCTCCATCACTTGCACCTCTAGCTCTTCGGCCTCCTTCCACCGCCCTTGATTGCTGTACGTCGACGCCAGGTTGTCCATGCTGGTTAGCGTGGAAGGATGCTCCTCCCCAAGCACCTTCTTTCTCGTCTCCATCACTTGCACCTCCAGCTCTTCGGCCTCCTTCCACCGCCCCTTATACCTATATGCTATCCCTAGCATCCCCATACAGCTTAGTACCTCTATATTTTCTTTACCATACACCTTTAACAAAGCTTTTGTTGCCTTAAGAGACATTCGCTCTGCTTCGTTGTAGCTCCCTTTAGCCCACGCATACCACGCGGCGTTACGAAGTATTGCCCCCCACTTTTCCACCGTTTCTTTATCGCACGGTCGCTGCATCTCCGCCGACTTTGCATGGGGGAATAGTGCCTGACACTTACTCCAGTTCTCCGGGTCTCCTGTAGGATACACTGCATGCAGATTCTTAATGAACTGCTGCTTCCACTTTTCAGCCTCTCCATGCGCTTCTAGCCATTTTAGGGTGGCGAGCTGCACCAGCCCGTGCATTTCAAAGGACATCCCGTCCCCTTCGATTAAGATAAACAAGTAACTCCTTAGCACATCTATGTCATCCTCAAACCCGTCATTATTTGATTCCAACGAAGAAGCTTCCTCATCACTACTTGATTCTCCTTCAACTGCGTTACTTTCATCATCACCTCTCCCCATTTCCCTCGTACTTTCCTTCGTACTTTCTCTCCGAAGTAAAGCCTCCGGAATGCCTTGTCGGTCGAAAAAGCTCATCAGCGATAATAGATCCACTGCAGACGGCCGGGTGTCTCTTAGGTGGTCAAAAGAGATCTGCCATGTTATAAGGATGGAGTTCTTGGCCTCCGGATCTCGCCGAAGGTGGCCCGCTTCGTGGTTTAAGAGACTGGTCTTCCGTTTATCGCTCTTACGAAACTCTTCAAGATACTGTTGTGGAGAATATCTTGGAGCTCGTTGCTTGATGTATGCTGCTGCTTGCACAATCGCAAGCGGCATAAACTCGAGGGCTGCTGCAAGCTCTGCTAGTTGAGGGCTGTTGCTCTCTGTCCCGAGCTTCTTCTTAAAGAGCGTTACTGCGTCTTCTCCCTCCATTGGTTTGACCGGTATGATCTCACTCTCTTCTACTAGCCCTAGTGCTGCACTTCTGCTCCGGGTTGTAATTAATACCGACCCATTTTGACTCTGCGGGAGATACGGGAATATCTTCGGCACAACGGCGGCATCATCCGCATTATCCAGTACCATAATCCACTTTCCTTTACTCTCGTCTCGGAGCCAGCTGCTCACCAACTGAAATATGTCTGCCTTTGGGTCTCTCCGGCCGGGAACCTTAACCGTGTCTGCTATGTCCCGGTAGCCTTGCTCGAGGCGAGCAGAGTTGCTAGAGTGCACCCAAAACACCCATATTTGCTGGGACTGCTCTCTGGCTTGGTGGCAGTATTCGATGGCAAGCTGCGATTTTCTTTGCTCGAGTTAGCTTAAGTTGTTTGAGGTACTAGCTTAAGCGGTTCATGCCTACCCAACACCGCCAAGCCCAACCAGTGCTACTCTTGATGCTGGCACCGAAAGCATATTACTAATCTGTTTAAGCAGGGTCCCGCGATTAATAAAGTCGGAGTCACGGCGGAAAGGGACGGTGGAGCAAGGACTTGGTGGTACCTCCGCTTGTTCTGCCATGAAAGATCACCGTTAGTATGCTCGAGCTGAGGCCATCTCTTTACATATTAGGAATGTGGTATGTCTTAAATGCAGGCAACAAGAATGTTCACGGTAAATCTCCTTACTTTGACCATGACCTGCCTTGTCTATAACCGCCGGAATAATAGACAGAATCTCTTTTGCGCACGCAGCTGCCGTTGCCGCCGCATATGGCTGCCACTTCTTGTTCTTGTGCGAGTCCGCATAATCGCAAATACCTCGGACAACAAGGCAAGGGAAATCGTTCATTAGTCCGGCCGCCTCCATCTCAAAGCACATCACTCCTCCTAGTTCTATGCTTATCCTGTCCCTGGTAATGCCATCCTTTATGACTTGGTTGCCTGATGCTATTGTGCCGTAATGGATAACCACCTGGCTCTTTCTAGGAGTCCGCTTTACTTCCCTCTCTTTGCTGCATTGTTCGCATGTGGCTCCTCCTGTATGATTATATGGCGCCTCAAATAACACGTCGGGACCTGTCGTCTTACGGCTAAAGTCCTCTAGCCGATCGAAGACGGAGATATGTGTAGCAAGGCTGCTCCGGCCTCGGTAGTGGAGCGCTCGTAGCTCCGAAATCGCATGGAGTAGCATTGACGGCGGCGCGTTAAGCCATCCCGTTCGTGTTTGGTGTCCACCTGCTCCCGTCTTTCCAAAGTCATATTGTACCACTCCTCCATGCTGCAGGTAGGGTTGACTGATTACCACATCCCCAAGTCGTATATCTGCTGCGACGCTAGGGACCCCGCCGCCGATGCCAACCATTAGACCAAATCTGATCGACGTGAACTTGGACGTCATTCGGGCCGCGACCGCGGCGGCGGATTGGGGGCCCATCTGCCCCGCCGGGAGGCAGGCAAGGACAACATTGTGGTCACCGATGCGGCCGAGGGTGTAGAGATCGGAATCTGAGCTGCATTGAGAGGGGCATTCATCCTCCTCATCTAGCATCTCTTGCGCAGCGGCAAGCTCGATGGGGAGGGCACATATCCACCCTACTGTGTAGTCTCTGGCTTGAAGACGGCGTCGTGCCATCACTAAAGGCAAGTATAGGAAGTAGAGAATTACAAAATCATTGCCGTCATGGAGAGAGTAACAAGCTAAGTAAGATGGAGCTGAAGAAACGCAGCCTTGCCATAGGCACAGCTGCAGTGTGGAGGGGTCATCTCTTTCTGCTTCGTGTCTCAGCCTTCTTGAACATGAGACTAGTGCAAATGCAGGGCTGGTTGGGCTGCGTAAGTGTGCTTACAAGTGATATCTAACAGTAATGAAAGCGGTTTACCACTGCATGTCGCCACCACTACAGGGAGGGCGGCCGACCCGCACCCGCCACATCAAGATACAATAGAGAAGTACCCTCGCGTACTGTGGCGAATCACGTGCCTGGACTAAGGGTTAAACTTTGCTGCGGCCGCATTCAAGGGGAAGCCGGTTTCGCTAGGCGTTGTACGGTGTGTGGGGCCTCTTCTAGTTGAATATACCAGATAAGCAGAATATATCATCGTTGGAGGTACAGCCAGTGCCAGTGTCAACCCTCCACGTTGAAGGCGGGCGTGCAGAACTCACGATAAAGTTCTTGAATGGGGCAGGGATTTGAGTCGTTGATTGGCCGATGTTTCTCCTGCACACAGGGTATTTCTATTTGCTCCAAGAGAGGTTAGACTGCCGGCGGTCAGAAACCCAGCTACCTGTAAAAAACGCGCGGACTAGTTGCGATTTATCCCTTGCAACGTCAAAATGGGTCCTTAGGTTATCGATAAGATCTAACCAATTAGATTAGCTGAATTCGGTACCCGTGCTCAGAAATATGGTGGTCCCAATTGGAGAGGTTCGAATTTGGGCAACGGTAGGGCTTAGGAGGAGCTGTTTTGCAGTCTTATTTGAGGGGACATCGCATTGGGTCTTCTGAGCAAGGTCTATATTAATTCTAGCAAGATTGGAAGGCATGGTGGTGGTGTAATTGATGAATTCTACACGCGTTTATTTGAAAACGGTGTTCCGCACGGACCACCTGCTCTGAGGACCCTGACGTTGCAAGGGATAGCGGTGTTATTATGTAATATGAAGCTATATCCGTTTACGTAACTGTAGCTTGCCGAATGTACCGACCTTCGTGGCAGATTTGCCTCCTACACCACGTATGATATTGATGATAGCCTAGAAATGTGATTTGCATATCGCATGCTCCGAAGAACGCATTTTTTAGTTCGAATTAGCGATAACATAAGGTGGCGGCATTGTGTCAAAGAAGTTTCGTCGCGGCGTCAAGGTACATCCCGTGAATCAAGCGACAAAACAACTACACTTGTGTAATCTTTAGATGAGAATTGTCTTAAGTGTTAATCACTCGCTGCATAGCATATTGCTTATAGCACTATAATAATTATAACAGGTGTACAGGGTCTAAGTTATTCAAAAGCCAAGGTACCTCTAACTTACTCCGGAACACAGGGTTTTCCGTTACACAGGGAGGGAGGTTACTGCATGTTGTATTTTTACTAAGCTCGCGACGCTGTGGGAAACGAAGATCTTAACAATCTACTAAAGACTCTATTACCCAAATCTGCCCGTACTAGACGTCCTCCAAAGGTCGCCAACGGGTCGCAAGCTTAAGCAAGAAGGCAAAGGAAGACGCAAAGGAACATCTACGATATCTGGCAGGAAGATGAGGTGATGGGGGCATATATTTTGAAGCAATTGAGTATGCAGACGTTTATCGCGAAGGCCCGGCTTTATATTTCGCATGGAGGTAATAATAACTTCACCGGATAGATCAGGCTCTATAACTATATTTATTTGATGGGTTTGGTTGGTTGCATGCGGTCGTGGAGCTTCATCTTGATTTTGGTGATGGGGTACGTGATTGATTGTGATAAATGTATAATGCCTTACGAAAAAGATTCGTCTTCGTTTTCGTTCATCATCAGCTGATGCAAAATCTGGTGGCCTTGTTCGTGGTGTTTAATCTTGTAGATGCTCAGTCTATGGGCGCGGAGGAAGTAGTATTCACCGCGCAAGTGCTGTTTAAGCCATTTCTTCTTCACTGGGGAGAGCGGAGATGGCATAGTAGTTGAGCCCCTCGAGCCCGGGCCCCTAGTTTTGTGGTAGGAAGCGGGAAGGGCGAAAAGGATCACATCTACAAGTGGTCATGTTACAAGTTATTTTCGTGAACGCCTATTGCCTTCTTGGCCCTGAAAGCTTCCCGCCGCCTCTCTAAAACCTTTCCAATGGAGTTGCGCTGACAGAAGCTTACTCTACTGGGGGCTGTGTTGCTGAAAGCTGTCCACAGTCTAAAACTTCTGCCCATCTCCATTTCAAACGCCATAACCGACGCGATGGTTTCCCCAATACCGGTCGCTGATGCTGTGCGAAAGAATGTTCTGCGAGTCTTATTCATATCACTTCTCCTTGACCTAGTATGGCTTCTTTCGGGATAGTAAAACCCTTCATTCTAACATAATTAGATATCCTTCACATTCATCCTGCCCCTCTTCCCGAAGCTCCTGGAATTCTACCGCGATCACGAAACATCAAGCGCCAGCTCAGATACCGTCTTAAGTCGAATTCTTCACGGTTTAAATACTTACAAGAATTCCTTTGCTCGCCCCATCAATGACCGCTATGACATTGTCCTACTCGGGGGAGCGCTGGGGTCCCTCTTCTCGTTTCTCCAAGCAATTGCTTCTCCGGTTATTGGAACACTCTCAGACAGGTATGGCCGCAGGACAGCATTATTATGGTCTATGGCAGGCAACATTCTCTCAGTAGCTCTATGGGTTGCTGCGACCGACTTCCGCACCTTCCTGGCCAGCAGGGTGGTAGGAGGGCTGAGCGAGGGCAATGTGCAGCTTGCTCTTGCGATTGCCACAGATATCAGTGACGATACTCAACGTGGAGCAACAATGGCTCTTGTGGGCGTGTGTTTTAGCATCGCATTTACATTCGGCCCGGCTTTGGGCGCTGCGCTATCAAATGTTACGACAGTGGCTGCCAATCCGTTCGCCACGGCAGCAGGATTTTCGCTGTTTTTAATCGTTACAGAGACGATCTACCTCTATATGTACCTTCCTGAGACTTTGCTCGTCGCCTCAACGAATCCTGCCGCCAGTGGCTCAGCGACTAAAGACAAGCCGGCTGACTCTCGCGTTCGTACCAACTCCCACACGCTCCTCAATTTCACACATTTCACGTTCATCCTCTTCTTCTCTGGCATGGAATTCTCTCTCCCATTCATGACATATGATCTGTTCTCTTATGGAAGTGCTCAGTCTGGAAAGCTGCTTGGATTCATTGGCCTTGTCGCTTCCATTCTACAAGGTACTATGACAAGACGGATGCATCCCCTCAGAGTGGTCCAAACAGGAGTTCTCAGCTGCGCTTTAGGGTTCTTTTTGCTAGCAAGAATCGAGACACAGGGGGGATTGTATGCGGCTGCGGCTTTGCTTGCGGTCACATCGGCTACTGTAGTCACGGGGCTGAATAGCTTGAGCAGTTTTGAAGCTGGCGCGGGTGAGAGGGGGAATAAGTTAGGAAATCATAGAAGCTTCGGTATGTTTACTACTTCATTTTGTGTTATGCATTGAGGTCTGACTGACAATAATGATGCAGGCCAGATTGGAAGGTCCCTTGGACCCCTAATCTTTTGCTCTTTGTATTGGTGGGCCGGAAGAGAGGTTGCTTATGCGGTTGGCGGTGCGGGTATGGTTGCGGTGTGCGGCCTTGTATTCGGAGGATTAAAGATACCCCCGGGTACAGAAACCACCCGCGCATCGAAACTTGGGCAAGGGCTGAAAAAGTAGGCATGGGCCGGAAAAGTAAATGTACAGGATTAGGATGTCCATGTAAGCATATACACAATAAAATGGAAAGTAATAGAACATGCATAAAAGGGATAGCTCTCAGACGTTCGATTTGTGTTTGAACGTGGAATGTCTATTTACCAAAAAAAAAAAACCCGCCCACCATGCCATCTTCTACCAGCCATGCTAATTCCAAAGTAATTGAAACCCCATACGCCGTCAATGACATAATACAACATTATATGCTACAAGATAGCCATGCTATCAGGACTTCCTTTTACCAAACTTCTTCGATTCTAAGTAGAGCAAAAGTTAAAATCACGGTATTAATCCTCGTTATGCCAGAATGCGACTTACCTGCAGCTGTCCTCTTTTTCTTGGGTGGGCCTTTTCCTCTTGATTTAGCACTACAGCATTTGGGTTAGCATGACTTATCCCCACAATCTTTTATCAAAACCACTCCTCAATCTCATCTCTCAAATTCTTGTCGGGGATAGGAAAAAATGCTCTATCATCCCGCAAATCCCTAGCCAAAGAGCCGGAGTGTATGGGATACGAACATCTGCAAATGCTCCAACCAGTCATCCTCCGCATCATCTGGAACATCGTATTCCGGATATAGTTTCCGTAGATTCTGAACTGTTCCAACTCTCGGTGGATAATACGCTGCGACAGAGGGGCCTCGTAGGCGTTGGTGAAGGACCTTATTTCCCAATCGGAGCCGCTCAGGGTTGAAGGTTGTGTTGAAGACGCGGCATTGGACCTTGATGCATCGTTAGAATAGCACATAATAATGATAGACGGTCGGGGCCAATTACCTTCAAAAGGTCTAACACCCTAGACCGTGCGACTGACATTGTGATAGGGAGATAGCTAGAGGAAATAGCGTTATGAGGATCGAGATTCATAAAGAAGTTCGGCTCGAGCCGCTAGCGCCGGCTAATTTTCGACAGTCCCGCCATTTGTTGCTGGAACATCACGCTATTGTAGCTCCTTCATACCTTTGAAAACAGCACCGATGGGAGAAAAGAGAGGCAGCCAGAGCTCTGGCGCAACTGGACGGCCTTCCTCAAAAAGGCAAAAGCATAATGAATATAATGGAAGCAGGAGCGCTGCTTCTCATGACGGTCATGCTCATGATCCACAGTGCAGCAAAGAAGGGAAAGTACAACGAAAGAATAACTCTTCAGAACACCGTTCTTCAAAGCCGGTAGCTACGCATGCTTATACTAGAGACCCCCAATCTTTACTTAAACAGCTTCTGGAACAAATAGTCGACAGCGACGCAGTCTCCACACCAGCCGACGCCGATGTTCTCCACCACGCGAAACAGCTGCACAGATTGCTTTCCCACCATCGCCCAACCGCCGTCTCACTCGTTCTTTCCGACCTTGCCGTCAAGGCTCCCGAAAAAGTTTCTTACGTGACCATCCCTCCCTACAGCGCGTCTCAACCCATCAACCCGACCACCACTCTCCCCGCTCTTCCTCCCATCACCGAATCCTACCTCGAAGAAGCTGTATTCCGCCACCAGTCCAAAGCCCACCCAAACAGCGATGGCCAAGAGCCGCTGACGTACGAGCGGCTCGAATTCCTAGGCGACGCTTACATCGAGATCATATCCACACGGCTGATCTACTCCCGCTTCCCGCACCTGACGGCAGGACAGCAAGCCCAGCTGCGCGAGTCGCTCGTCAAGAACGAGACGCTCGCGTTACATTCCCAAGCGTACGGGTTCGGCGACCGCATTGTCCATGGAGGGTCCGAGGACAAGAGCAAGATATGGACTAAGATCCTCGCCGACGTCTTCGAAGCCTACGTCGCGGCGATTATCCTCTCCGATCCCGCTGCGGGATTCCAGAAGGCGGAAATGTGGCTGACGGAGCTCTGGGCGCCCAAACTGCTGTCTGGAGCTCGGAAGCCGATCGTGCATGCGGACGCGAAGCAGGAGATTGCGAGGCTGGTCGTGGCGAAAGGCGTCAAGGTCGAATACCGCATGGAGCGAAACATGGAGATCGAGCGGGGGACCGGAAAGCAGAAGTTCTGGATAGGGTGTTATTTGACAGGCTGGGGTCACCAGGATAAGTGGCTAGGGAGCGGGGAAGGCCAGAATAAGGTGCAAGCCGGAGCGTTGGCGGCGGCGGATGCACTGGTTAGAAGTAAAGACGTACTGGAGGACGCACATAGGAAGAAACTAGAGGCCTATCCGAAGCCGAAGGAAGAATAAGAGATGGTAGGTGAGTGGATTTGATGTTGTGGGGAAAATCTTGCAGAACGGACGGCTTTCTCTCGTCCATGTTGAGGTTTTAGATATATGGGATCAGTTGGATGACCTTAAATGAGAGAATGCTGTGGGCATTTGTCGACCAGTCGGAAAATCTGAATGAATAAAGGGTTGATATCTGAGCCACGGCATAGCTTCAAACACCAAAATAGGTCTACGAGGTAACAAGAATTTAACTCATCAAAAATCTTTTATAATAGACAGTATATTGTTATCATTTCAGCATTAAGACTACTCGACTCAGCGAAATAATCAATCGTTATTTCTGCTATCTACTCTATCTTGCCAGCGATTGCCCCCTACCATCAATCAGATCCCTTAGCATTCACCATGGTATTAGCGCTATAATGCTTATTTTATGCCACTACTTGTTTGAAGGAATACCACCTGCCCCACACGAATCTTGAATCCTTCAAAGTCAGCTTCAGTTGTATAGCGTTGCACTTCGTGTATCAACCATAAACTTCTGTATCAGGGAACTTCAATTCAAAGCCAGCCCCGAAAACCACGCACCCCGACCCGTCACAGCCCGCCAGATCTATACTTTAGGAGATAGCTCAAGGACCAATCTGCTCTAGCTATAAGAACATGCTTCGATGTCTTTGAGTCCAAAATCAGGACCATTATGGCTCTTGAGTATGGTTCGCAGCGAGTAAGTTTTGTGTAGGGATTTTGAAGTGTTACATGTGAAAATAGCTCCAGTTCATTAGGATTATAAGATACATAGACTCGTACAGTATCGTAGCGACATATCCACCCGCCGTGTCATAATGCTCAAATTAACTTTCGCCCTTCATCTGCGCTTCACCAGCCACAATATCCATTCCGGTGCTTTATGCCACTCCCCCTAAATCGCCACTCCGCACCATTCATCTATCCGCCTGATGCTTTCCCAGCCGCGATTGCCTCCGAGCCAGGGCTTCCCGGGCTTGCCAACCTCTTCTTGCTGACCAACCTAAGTCCACCGAGCAGCATGGCTATTGCCGCCGCTCCCAGAATAACAGCCAGCGTCACCATCGCACCGATGACTCCGCCAACCGCAGCCGAAATGCCATGATGTCGACTTCCGCTTTGAGAAGCGGGAGTCGGGGTAGGCGAAGCAGGCGCATACGCCGCACACGTGCCGGTCGTATTCCCGCACTTGGTGCACCAGTCCTGCGTCGAGGCGATGGCGAATTTACCAAGGCCGTTTGCGAAGTCAGTCCACGAGATCGCAGTGTCGTTGCCTCCGAAAAGCGGGTACGCGACTGGCTCGCTGGAGTTCGAGGCCGTGCCATTGTGGAAGAGGAAGCGGACTTGCAGGTCGCTGACGGCGGGGAAGCCGCCCGAGGGGACCGCGGCGTCGGTGAAGAGCTCGAACACCATGGAGCTGGCGTAGCCGGGGATGCCCATGAAGTCGGGGTTTGCGGCGGGTAGGTCTGCAAGGCCGAAGAAGGAGAAGAAGGTTGCGTATGCGCCGAATTGGATACCGAGTTTGTTTGCGCTGGAGCTTTTTGAGCCCGAGGTGATTGTGCTGTTTAGGTATTGGAGGATCTCGCCGGCGAGCTGCATGCCGGCGGCGGCGCGCATGTTGTCTGACGCATTGTATGCAAGGCCCCATTCGTGGACATCGGCGAGGGTGCGAGTTTGGAAGAGGGTGGGATTGGTAAGGATGTTGGAGGACGGGATGCTGGAGTTATGGATCTCCGCAACATTAATAAGATCGTATACTATGAGGGATTAGTATAAGAACGTAAAACATGGTGAGAAGATATGCTACGTGAGAGAAGAACCAATTGGGGTAATTCAGGTCAACTGCAGTTTATAGGCAACTTACCAACATAAGCGTTTTTGAACGTCACATCGCTTGCTGCAAACGTGCCATTGACCACAGGTACCAATTGCTCATAGAATCCCTTAGTCGAAGCCAACAAATTCTGATACTCGCTGCTCGTAAAAAACCGATTGGAGCTCAACTTGGCGTTCTCGCAGCCTGAAGCATCCTGTAACCAGCCATTGTCCTCACTTCCTGTTCCCGTCGATACTGTGTTTACTGGAATTAATTGGAATCCATTCATGGGTGCCTGCACGGCGCTGCCATTGGCAAGGATCTGAACGCCCTCGTTTTCACCAACAGGCGGGTAAAGACCCTGCAGGAAGCCAGCAGCGGAACTCTGAATCACGTTGTCGACGGGTGCAGTGACAGAGAGCTGAGACAGCTTGACAAGGTCGGTGTTCAAGCCATAGATCTTGGATGAGCTGGTGAGATATCGGGAGCGGTAGTATTGGCCGGACGAATAGACTTGGGAATAGCCCAGGGAGGTTAAGTTGGTTGGAGGAAGCGATTTGGGAGTTCGATCGCCATGGCGATGGAAGATGTATGCTCCAAGAAGGGTTTCGGCGGCGTCCGTCGAGGTGAGAAGAGCCAGCGCGGGGAGTAGAGTGGTGAAATGCATGACGAATTGCCAGCACCTACCAATTGATAATTGAGCACGACTTAATGATAGCTGAAAATGTCAGGCCCCCAGAGCTTAATTGAATGAAGCGGAAATGCGCTCTGGGGATTAAGTGGATAGAAGATAGGGCAATGCAGGGCTAGGATGGACTAGTTCAAGCGGTTTATCTATTGAAAAGGAAAGCATAGGCTCCGTGAAAGGCAGGTGGGGAACTTAACCATAGGATACGAGGTAGGAGCCCTCAGAGTGGAAGGAAGAGAAGCTTTTGGACGGCGCCGTTATCACATCCAATCACAATAGTGCCGGCAAGCTTCGACATGCCGAGGTCCGTCAGCAGTTTTACTTATTCACTCAATGTCCTTGCGCTAGCAGTCATAGCGGTGTTAGTAGTCGAGTTACTAACAATTTGTGCGCGCAACTCCACGGAAGATTGCTGGGTCGGGACGATAGCAGGGCAGTCTGGCGGGGTGAAAGCTTGGCGTTTCGACAAAAATTCCCCTAAAGCCACTAGATCCTGCACTTGCGGGACGCATTCCTTGCGCCTGCATACCTAAGCTTTTCAGAGCCAACGCCTGGAAATCGGCAACACCTCACATGCCTGCTCTAGTCTTTGTCTAAGTAGCGCTGAAGCACTTCAAACGCGATATGGAAACACATCCGGAGCTTGAGAGATGTTTGGCTTTAGGGCTCGTTTACTAATTTTTTTTCACCTGTTCGCGTTCACCTTTTCGATGCCGCCAGGTGGATTGTGAGCGCCACTAGCAAGCGCTTGTGCGAGAACGGTTCGTTTGCCAGAGTAGAGCCTCATAAATATAATCAACCCGTTCTTAATATACACACCTTTTTGGCGGGCGGCGACGACGAGCCCACGTGGGACAGCGCCAGTACATAGAGACCTACGTACGCTGCTTTAGATATATAGGGTTTATAGTTGAGGTTGGTAAGAATCACGTGATGCGTGCAATCCTTCGAAAAACCATTACAATCAAGATCATAGGCCGTCCAGAGGGTGCAGGTGGAATTCCACCCGTTCGATGGCCTAGGTAGGCAGAATCGCGCAATCTATATTACTTTTAGCTATATAATCGCGGCAAACGTGAGGGCGTCGAACAGGCCAGGTGGAACGTTAATTTCAGCTGCTAGGACGGCCCAACAGGTGGAAATCGAACAGGTGGGGTAAACAAGCAGCTCCTACCTGTTGGATATTTGATCGACCTAGAAATATTGACCTGCTCGTTCCAGGTGGGTGAAATTAAGTTAGTAAACGAGCCCCTAGCCACCTGACGTTTTCAACTCTGACTTTGTATTTTTTTTTTTTTTTGCAAATGTTGCGTCTGCTAGTATTGAAACAATGCTTTTGCGTGACCTTGTTTCAATAATGGAGCCAGGCAATGATCGTCTAAGCCTACAATGGTTTGTTTTGCCGTATTCATCTTTGGTTAATGCCGTACGGTCGTTAGTTTCCCTGCTGCAAACCACAGTAGGTCAGGGGTGATCGTAATAGTCTGGTGCTATTGTAGCACTACTTTTCCCCGTAAGCACCGAAGATGGCCAATAACAGATTGATCGATTATATACAGACTTGTGGTCTGTATTCACCCATACCTTCTCTCAAACCCATCATCCAAGTAGCCGTCTTCCTCCCATTCTTCTCTCTCCCTACTAGCCCCATACAGAATCTCACAGACGCCACCAATAGGCACATCCATGACTGCATCTGTACCTTCATTCCACAGCTTTCTCCACTCAACCTCCTCTGTGGCTCCAAATTGATATATGGAAAGGGAATTGCTCCGACTAGCTGCTGCACTTCCCCTCGCGCTCTTCGTCCCCTGCCCATGTTCCCTCTCCCTGTCTTTATCCCTCGCCGCGTTGCGATTCCTCACGATTTTGCCCGTGCGTCGATCCACAATGGCGACCATGGCGCACTCGTCTACTAAATTCTCGCAGCTGCTGAGCGGCAGTGTCAGGTATTTCGTATTGTAGCTCGCCAGCGCCACATAGATATACAATACGGTGACCACTAGCCATGCTGGCACCGCAAGGGCCCACCACCTGTTCGGATAATAGTGTATGCCCAACTGGTGCAGGAACGGTGACGGCAGGTACGCCCATAGTATGTACATGAGAAATGCGGCGCTGGACGCGAGGTAGAGTGCGAACCCGTAGTACTCATATGTCGGCACTTTGGGCGAAGCTCGAGGTACCGTGGGCGCATGCCATGCAGATTTGGTTATGCTAGCAAGATTTGCCGTAGTTGAAGTAGGCGTGTTCGTCCCGTTTGTGCCTATCCCATTTGGCAACTCGACGTCGGACGAGTCTGGGGTTGTGGGCCGGGAGGTTTGTGTGCTGAAAGAAGGGCGTAGAAGTGAGGTCAGAGAAGGTGAGGGCGGAAGAGGTGTGGGAGGACGATTATAAAATGGTGGGAAGAGAGTACTCGTCGTATGGGCGGGGAGGTGTGTCTGGGAGCGTGATGCATATAGTGGACGCGTTGAGGGTGGATTTGTCTCGGAATCCGAAGAGTCGGAGCCTGAGGATGGGTTAAGTGTAAAGAGGTCTTGGCTATCATCTGGGAGATTGTCTTCAACCGAGGCTGGCTCAGAGGGCGAGGTAGTCGTAGTCGGGGAGAGCGGATTCTTGGGCGTGGTGGCATCGGCAGTCTGAATTTCACCTCGAGATGGGACTGTAGAAGATATTTCGAGTGATCGGAGTGTAGGGAGATTGGGTGTAGACTTGGATTGAAATCCTGTAGGGACTGAACCTCCTCTACTCTGAGGAGCCATTCTATGGTCCAATCGTTACTTGGAGCTCGTTGAAGACGTGTTCGATGATGCTCCAGCAAGCCTGAAACCGCTCCGAATACATTCATCCAAGCTTTAAGGAGCAGCAGTTCCCCCTTTCAAGGGTCCACAGAGACGACACCACGCTTTTCATTTAGTTACATGTACAATTAAGTTCTGTTATGCAATGAAACCTTACTTCCTGACCACGGTTCACAAAATTCACATGTGGAACTATCTCATACCTCCTATATCTCCTTTGACTAGTCCATTAGGTCGGTCAGAGCACAGAATATCACTTAACCCAATTAAGCTTCTTCAATGTGCTTTTTAGTACCATCTTTCCAACCCGGATCAGACATCGACTGACGCTTAGCACGCGACTTTTCTCTAGTCTGATTGATGGATTGCGCAAATTTTGACCTCTAACGAATGTCCGAACCCTTCTTGTAAAACACATAATAGGTGCGGTAACAACCACGGCTATGCAGGCTAGAATAGTAGACGCATATTCAAGCGGGCGCCCAGGAATATTAGTGTGCACTGTGTTTCTCGTTAATTTACTATATTACCGATAAAATTGTAAGTATTTATCCCTTCGTATGCCTATCCCTTCGCCTGGTAAAATTTGTCCTACGGTTATCGATAAGAGCAAAGCTAATAGAACCAGATGCCCAATTATCATTTGCCAATGCACGGATAGGACGCTACCAGGGGAAGGGATATATTTGCTGTTGTATGAATAAGGCCTCCAGATCTTAAATTTTATAAATTCATATTTACAAAACTCCCCGTACCAACAACTCCATTCATTATATCGAAAGCGACGAGGTATTCATATCTGAGAGTCAAATGGCAATCATTCCAATGGAACCACACTAACTGTGACGGACCGTAAGAAGGTAGAGCGTCTGCGAGTACGCTGTCAAAAAGAATGCTTTACTAAGAAGTGCAAGCAGTAAGCTGCTTAGCACCCAGGATTCCGGTATTATTGCTCGCCGCACCAATGGAATTCTTGAGATAGCAAGGCCCCGGAGTTCCAGGCGCATACGAAACATCCACGCAGCCAGTTGCAGTGTCGCAAGCAGATATGCAGCTCTTCAAGCTGCTAGTCCAGACGGTGTCGAGGAGGCCTCCAAAGTGGTCGACGTAACACTGGATCTGGTACGTGGAGCCGCAAGAAGTTTGATAAGTTGTGCCGTCGAGATCTGGGCATATCGAGGAGCGTTTTGCACCCCAGACATAAGTGTTCGTGAAGGCAGGCTGTAGAGAATTCTTCATGTAACAGGGACCTTGGTTTGGAGAGCTGGGAATGTAGGACACATCGATGCAGCCTGGGTTGCTTTCGCAAGCGGCAAGACATGAGTTGAAGTCACTGGTCCAGACGGGGCTATAGAAATTCATTAGCTTCAGAGCTCCGATACTAATGGTGCTACAGTAATTTACCTGTTCGGCATATCACCTCCAATCCTATCCCTGCCGCACTCAACAGTGTATGAAGTATCCTCCGAGATGGCAATGGATGTACCATCGATTGATGCACAGGTGTTACCAGTGCGTACCGCACCCCAGACACCAGAGTTGGCGCTGGCGGACTGGACAGATGATTTCATGTAGCATGCCCCAGGAGTCCCAGGAACCCAAGAAACATCGACACAACCAGAGGTAGAGTCGCATGCCGCGATGCAATCATCAAGGGTGGATACCCACATAGGGGAGCTGGGCATATCACCACCAACATGGTCAACGCCGCACTCGACTTTGTAGGACACCCCGCTGCTAGCGGTGAAGTATGAACCATCCGAGCCTGGGCAAGAGAGGGACGCCCTGACAGTAGCGGCGACCGCAAAGCCTATCAAGAGGGTGGTGGTGTACATGTCAAATATAAATTTGTAGATGACGAGAATTGGGAGTGAGTTATTAAAGTATATATCAGTTGATTAATGACAGTAGTCAGAAAGGACGGAATGAATGTATGACTTGAGGGATGAGTGATCTTTAACGCTTTGAGAGCAGGGAACAGAACTGGTATTTGTACATCTATAATTTTATAGGAAGGCCACTGTTCCTATTGCATCCATAAAGTTCAATAGTCTGAAGTTGTCGCCGTTTGCTTCCTTCTTTTTCTGTGGCTCTTCGGTCAAGCAGTCGGCCTTGTTGAACTTGGCCTGAGCTATTCAGGTAAGGGGTCGCTAACCAACTGGATGGATCTAGAGCCTTCTAGGACATCGAGAGTCTAGAGTATGCGCAACAAGTCAGCTGTCAGAGAGAAAGCCTTTTCATATCAAACTCTTTCTAGGGGCCCGGAATGGGCGCAAATCTGTGCAAGTGACTGTGATTATCTCGCCTGTGGGATAGCCCCAGGGCGTCTAGCCTTATGTCGAACAATTGGGACCTAAGAGGATTACAGGAAACGGTGCGCTAAGGAGAGACAAGAAGGCATGGGAGCGGAGGTTCGAGAATGCCTTGTGACCACTGTTTTTGGAAATTCTTGGTGACGATCCAAGAAATTCCAAGTATTGTTAGCATGTTAGCATGTAATGTTTACTCCTTTTCGACCCGCGTCTCCAGCACGCGGTTTCTTTTTACCCAATGGGGTCTCCCGAACAACACAGGTGGAAGAGAGCGTAAAAATGTGGCGACGTACAAAGTATTGTGGCTGGCGCTCTAGCCCTCGTAGCGTCGTTTAATCCAATTTCTCCGCTTGAAGTGGAACCTGGCAGGGCTCCACAAAGAAGCACCACAGCTCCCCTGGAACGGGAGTGTCATGCAGGTACCCTCGTCCCGTCACCCGGATATCCCCACTAGTTAACTCTAAACGAAGGCTTCTTCAGCTCTCGCGTGGCCGCCAGGACCGTCAACACCCAAATTAGCCCAGATACCGCTCCTCTCTTCCACAAATCTACGGCTAGCGCACGGCCCAAGGAAGGCCACGGCTGATTGGAAAAGGAAGACCAAAAGCCATGGTGTTTGTTCGAGGGAAGCGTTTTGTTGCCTCCTTATCAATTGCGCGACCCCTGCATATGATCGATCGATACGAAGGCATCGAACCATGTGGCCTGGGGGAGTTCAATCTAGATTGTGGAGAGCCCCGTGGAAGCCCGAGAGTCTCGAAGCCAAGTCACTCACTGAGAAAAATAACGCCGACCAGCCCAGCGTCGGCACTGTGTACAAAACCGTCAGATGGCTTGGATTTGTCGATGATCTTGTGCTTTCAGGTTGTTCTAGATGCCTTAGCTAGTGGCATTCCAGTCCCCAGGCACGCAAATGACCAGAAATAGATCAATGTTGTTAGGATTGAGCTCTTCTGCTCCTGTTGCTAGACGAAGCGAAAGCGAAATGGAAAAGCTGCATCTCGTAAGATCTTCGCCTTCAAGTTTCACTGCAAGCCGATTCAAGAAAACCTTGACGGGGGCCGTGGGAGGGCTTAGGCCTGGATCTTTGTGACTGGAGATCAGATTCTGCACCACCTTCTCTTGCTCCTTAGCTTAATATCTTCGTAATACAGCATTCGTTCGCTTGATCTTGCAAGCATTCATTCAAGTCTCTGTTGAGATATTTGTTCGATGGTTCGAGCCGTCACATTAATTACCTTATTTAGTATCTCTAGAGGCGGCTTATTTAGGGGGGGTAGTGCATAACTATATACCCTATGCGAGGTAAAATAAATATAAGGAGTTTCTTCTAAGTCGTCTAGAATAAAAATATAAAAAGTAACTTTATAGTCCTAATAGATAAGTTTCCCTAGTCCCTAGGGGTAGTTAATTTCTAGGAATATATTATAGATACGTTATAAATATAGTTAGAACGCGTTCTAAGTAGGTTATGTTTTTCTTATTACAGTCTACCCTCCTATAGAGATTTAATTTAATAACTCCGTATTACTCTATTGCTTTATTACCTATATTACCTAGTGTAACGTGGCCCGCCTCCACGTCGCCATACGGCCAAAAAGACTGAGAGTGCTTGCGAACTTGTCGCAAGCGCGGCGGGACCTAATATATATACTCTTACACCTAGTTAAATAAGAGATGTTAAATATGCAGTATTATATTTTTTATTTGCTAGTAATGCTTTTTAGAAGTGCTCTAAATATATTTCTATAGTAGCCTACATATAGGTAAGAAATAAGTGCTAAATATTAGTAATATCCTAATGTAATTAGTTCTAAATGTAATTTAGTTAGGTTCTAAATATATTTAGGTAAGGTAATTATATATAGAGTATCTTTGTTGCTTAATTGTTAGTATATAAGCCTTTATTTAAAAGCTATATGCATTTCTAGCTTAAAATTGTCTTTAGGCTGTTAAAAATAAGCTTATATATATTAACATTAGTACTAAGTAGATTTAGAACTAGTTCTATACCTATTTATATTACGTTTATAAATATCCAGGTCGCTTCTATCTAGGGCCGCCCGCTCTCTCTATATTAGACCCTACGTCTCTTTAAAAACTATAGTATGTCTTAAAAATTATAACAAATTCTAAAGATATTTGCACTATTTTACTTCTAAACAACGCATTATATTTTTTTACCTCTTATATTTAAGAGAGCGGACGTTATAGGCTTAAGAGTATATACTTGTCTAGTTTTATATTAGATCTAAACGCGTTATAAACTAGTTATAAATATAGTTAGAGTATAATTTAGATTTTTATTAACTTACCTATATGGCTTTTTATGCATCTATGCCTCTTAAGTTAATACGGTAAGTATAACCTTTATTTAGCGTCTGTAGGTACTTTAGAAGGCTTAAACAATTCTTAATTATAAGTGTAGTAAGAGGATTAGTAGATGCCTTAGTAAAAAATATAATATAAGAAACTTTAAGCTAAATACGTTTAGAACTAGACCAGAATATATTTAGAATATATTAAAAACTTACCTTAATCTAATCTTATAGCTGTGTTTAACTCTCTTCTAGCATATAATCTTTTAACCTAAGAATACTGTCTTCTAAATTAATTTTAAACTTATTTTTATTATTACTAGAGAAATCTAGTAGCTAGTAATTATTAGATAGATCTATTTAAATTAAAATATATTCCGAACACGTTATACACGTTATAACGAGTTACCTATAATAGTTGGTTCTGTTTTAGAGCCAGGAGGTAAGTTGTGTAGTGGGATGAGCGATTTGGGCTCAGTTGACCACGTAATCTTATATTTTCAGCTGAGGCTGCCTGTGCAGGGATTGTGCATTAGCGCTTATGGTAGACCCACCCTTTATCCACTACGTTCACACCCCTACAGAGCGCGAGCCTTTCACCAGGGCCGCGCTTGGCACTTTGAACCATTGAAAGGAGTTATCTGCCTGCCTCGACAATGCCTTAAATGCAATATAGTATTCAAGTTCCGTATCACCCCATTATCGCAAGATCGGGCACCAGCCATGGCGACCGCAGCTCTACGATCCGCGATCCCGATCCTCGTCTGTGGTAGACGAGTGGAGATGATGAATGCGGTTATGGCGAGCCTTTCTCCGGAGTGCGACGGTATGTTACCTATATTCGCAACTCCGCCATCCAAACCAAGCTAACTCCCCTGCCTCCCAGTTGTTCATGCCTGCCTCACCCACACCGCCGCGCTCCACGAAATCCCATCCCTCCTCTCCGGGACCAGAATCCTCCCCTCCTCCGGCATCGGCACCAACCCCCAGCGCCCAGAGTCCGAACGTATCATCCCAAAAGCAGTCACGTTCGGGGGAGGGGTTTCAGTGGAGGAGATTGAGGAGATCAAGAAGGTGTGCGGGGAGAAGGAGAGGGGGAAAGTGCTTTGGGTGAAGCTGAAGTTGGAGGAGGTGCTGTTGGAAGGGGGAAGGCCGGATCCAAAACATACGGCAGAGTTAATAAAGAGTATGCTGAAGGAAGGAGGGCTGTGAGTAGGTGGGAGGGGAGTAGGTTGTTCTCGATTAGGGAGGGTACAACGTGTGCGCGGAAGGGTTTTGGTGTTCTCCACTCTGAATGATGCGAACCATTATTGCAGCCAATTTGGAAAACGGGACATTGTAATGTACGACTTGGGCGTTATTGATTAGTTTAGTTCATCGCAAGGCCCTCTAATGCATTGGAATGCAGGCAATCTATTACCTCTCAGGCGAATGCACTTATCCTGCCTGTGGGTAATAAGACTCGGAGTCTAATTATCTCGCAGTCCTTTCTAAGAATACTGTCCTAATCCAGATAGGATCACATGTTCTACGTTCAGAAGCACGGCCGCCACTGGTAACGAGCTCGCGGCCCTGTGAGGCTGTCTTACGCGTTAAGACGCTCCAGGGCCTCCTCTTTAAAGAAGCTTTTGATTTGACGAGATTTAGGCGCACTGGAGGCGACACTGCGATTATGAGAACTGCTGATGCTTTGCAGCGTCGTCCTCAACACATACAGCACCCGACGATTTGATCCTCTACCTGCCTATCTGTGACTCGGCTGCTCGACGGCTCGACGGTTCGACGGTAGTGCTGTCGGTTTTCTGGAGTAGTTACAAACCATAGCTGGATGGCAATAGTTTATGTACTATCACCTTATTGTATAACCTTGGTGTGCACTACTGCACTCTGATGAGGAAAATCGAATGCAGCTTTATCGTGCAGGTGGATTGGAAAGCTCCGCAATCGGAACTCGCTGCGCTTTTATACCCTTGATAGAGACTAGCCCCCTCTCTATCAACAACGTATTTTATTGGGACACGTCGCGTTGTGGGGCGATCGCCCACTAGGGGGTAACGCCCACTAGGGGATTGATCACGTTAGTAAGAAGCGCTAAGCCATTGATAATATTGTAAGTAGATGAAGCCTATAAGTAGACCATGCCTCATAATTTGAAATTGAATCGATGTATGCATCGGTTACTCTGCCAGATTTTTTAATGCGAAGTCGTTCAAATGACTCGTACGTTGAACCTCTGTCGCACTACGTAGTCACTCTGAATCAACCCAACTCCAACCCTCTTGTACTCGCCATCTACACTAGTCGGCCTGACAACTAATATGTAGTACTCCTTAACATCCAATCTATCCCCATCCTCGATCTTATCCTTATCCTTGCTAGACTTCTTCCCGGCGACAACACATCGTTCCTTAAAAAGATCCTCGTCCTCCTTAACATCATACTGTATCCATCCTCTTTTCGTTCTGCCGAAATCCAAGATAGCACAATGTTTCCCATCCGGTTTCATTATACAATTCTAAAACTCCCCTACGTCGGTAATTAGTGCAAGTTCGCGCCCCTCATCAAACCGGAGGTTATTAATCCAATTAACTGTGCCAAAAGGGATGTCTATAAACTGAATGCCTCCATTATATGCCATCCATGACCACGATAGCACATTCCAGTTTTTATGCACAATCCGCTCCATCTTATTGTTAGATATCTGCCATAGGAGATTCCTGTAAAGGTACTTCTAAAAGATGCCGTATCTACTTTAACACTTTAAAGCGCCTGCAATACGGGCCTCTAACCCCAATATTGCAATAGATCTATTGGTCTTCTCTATAAGGTCGCGCTTCAAGTAGTCCTTAAAAAGAAAGTAAATAAATTCTATGGTACGTTGGAAGCCTAACTTAAGGAGCCGGTTCGGGAAGTTTAGATCAAGCATAAAAAACTTCCTTTAAAATAAGCTAAGGAGCAAAATATCTAAGTTAGAAAGATGTTGGTCTATTAGATATTGCTTAAGCTCTTACCTTTTCAGTCTAGTAAGGTTTTCGCAGTAAACCCCTTTACCACATTCCCAGTATATCTAATTGGCACTAAAATGGATAGTTCGTTGTGACAAAACCCTTTCTTGCATTACCCATGCTCGCGTATTAAGCCGAGCCTTCTCCACATCGTTATTAAAATTATCCATACCGGTGCAGATATAGAATCGCCTGCCTAAGGCATCTTAAATAAGGGCATACTCAGTGCTTACGTTCCGCTTAAGGAATCCCGCTTTTGAATAGATAGCCAAAGTTACAGCAATTGTGCAGTAAGCTAAAGAGAAGGCCTTTTCTATACGCCCAGATTCGCGTTTCCAATCTTCTTTATTGTCCTTATATTGGATTATGCAGAGTGAGTCGATCCAGAGGTATGGTACGCGAAGTTCTTGAGTCACTTTAACAGCGTCCTAGAAAGTCTTTGGCAGATCGGAGATACTAAATCCTCCTAGCCGTTGGACAATGTTATCCTAGGTTGTACAAAATTATTTCTCGTCTTTAATTAGATGTTTGCCCCAGCAATAGGATAAAGCAATGTATTTTCCTCCGTCTATTTATGTAGCATAATTAAGACGCAAGACATTAGGATCATAATCTAGATCATCCGGATTACCAACGTAGAGGAGTCTTATCGGCAATTCTATATTGGATTTAACATAATGCTTGTTACAATCGTGGGACTCGTTACACCAACGAAGCTATACGCGAAGTAGTGCAAATTGCGTAGGACTTTCAGCTTCGGGTAAGACTGGGAAGCTGATCTGGATGCCGTTACCAGGATTAGGCAAATGGAGAAGGCGTGACCCCCCCTCTCTTATTTTCAATGCTAACCGTTTTCTAGCTATTTGAAACCAATGAAGCTATGCGCGAAGTAGTGCAAACCGTGTAGGACTTTTAGCTTCGGGTAAGACTGGGAAGCTGATCTGGATGCCGTTATTAGGATTAGGCAAATATTCTGTGCGCAAAGATATACAGTGAGTAATGGCCCTGCCTAGCGTATGTAAGGAGTTAAAGACACTAACCTAAATCAGAACACAACCGGAGAATGCGTAGCCCCCCCTCTCCTATTTTCAATACTAATCCGTTTCTAACTATTTGAACATATGGTTTATTATTATTGCAGTAGGGTTTAAGTGCACGGAGGAGTAGAGCGCAGAGCTGATAACTTTTTTCAGCAGCACGGACTTTAGAAAGATCAACGTTGAAGCTAGCAGCCACGATAGTACTACAGTAGGCACAACACTGGACCGGGGCAAGCTGGCTCAGTAGCGTGCTAGATGGCAAGCTTTTAATAAAATCCTAAGCAAATGTATTGTCAAAGGTATAAAGCCAGTCATTAGGCTATATCCGTATTAGTACCGGTTCAAGCGGTCGCGTATAAGGGGCATTTGCAGATCTACATACATCCTGCACCAACAAACAGGACAAGGTTAGCAGCAGCCGTACATCTCAGCATTCGCACGTCTACTTATATACTACACCAACAAACAGGACAAGGTTAGCAGCAGCCGTACATCTTGGTATTCGCACGTCTACTTACATCCTACACCAATAAATAGGACAAGGTTAGCAGCAGCCGTATATCTTGGTATTTGTACATCTACTTATACGCTACACCAACAAATAGAATAAGGTTAGCAGCAGCCGTATATCTTAGTATTCGCATATCTACTTACATACTACACCAACAAATAGGATAAGGTTAGCAGCAGCCGTACATCTTAATATTTGCACGTCTACTTACTTCCTACACCGATAAACAGGCCAAGATTAGCAGCAGCTGTATATCTTGGTATTTGCACATCTACTTACATCCTATATTAACAAACAGGATAAGGTTAGCAGCAGCTATACACCCCAGCATTTATACGTCTACTTACTTTTTATACCAATAAATAAGATAAGGTTAGCAGCAGCTGTATATCTCAGTATTTATACATCTACTTACTTCCTACACTAATAAATAGGCTAAGGTTAGCAGCAGTTATATAACTTAGTATTCGTACATCTACTTACATACTATACCAATAAATAGGATAAGGTTAGTAGTAGCTATATATCTTAGTATTAGTATATTTACTTATAAGCTATACCAATAAATAGAATAAGGTTAGTAGTAGCTATATATCTTAGTATTTGCATATCTACTTACATGCTATACCAACAATTAGAATAAAATTAGTAGTAGCTAAATATCTTAGTATATATATATCTACTTACAAACTATACTAGTAAATAGAATAAGGTTAGCAGCAGCTATATATCTTAGTATTTGTATATCTACTTATATACTACACTAATAAATAGGACAAGATTAGTAGCAGCTATATATCTCGGTATTTACACATTTACTTACTTCCTACACCAATAAATAGGATAAGGTTAGCAGTAGCTATATATCTTAATATTTGCACATCTACTTACTTCCTATACCAATAAATAGGGCAAGTTTAGCAGCAGCCGTATATCTTAGTATTTATATATCTACTTACATACTATACCAATAAACAGGACAAGGTTAGCAGCAGCTGTATATCTTAGTATTTATATATTTACTTACTTCCTATACCAACAAACAGGACAAGGTTAGCAGCAGCTATATATCTTAGTATTTGCACGTCTACTTACATCCTACAACAATAAATAGGACAAGGTTAGCAGCAGCTGCACATCTTGGTATTTATAGGTCTACTTACACCCTACACCAATAAATAGGACAAGGTTAGCAGCAGCCGTACATTTTAGTATTTGTAGGTCTACTTACAACCTATATTAACAAATAGGACAAGGTTAGCAGCAGCCGTACATCTTAGTATTTATAGGTCTACTTACTTCCTATAACCAAGTATATTAGTAAAATATCTAAAATATACTCTAGGAATATTTACCCTCTATACCTACACTGTTAGCTAAAATAATATTGTCTAGTTGCTGTTAAACCCTACCGTAAACAATCTATCCTCCTACGTATCTTGACCCATCGGAATAACTTCAACCGCAGCTAATAGAGATAATGTCGAACCTAATAGTCAAGTATGAGAACTCTGTCTATTTGGTATGGCACTAAGGCCTCTATATATACATGGAATGGGTAGCAAAAGGCTGATGACGACGATGTACCGTTGCAGCTGAAACAATGTACACCACCCTGGCGCATCTCGCTGTAAGTGCCTTATTAGCGCTGCTGATCATTCGGACAACGCCGTCTGTTTTACTAGGTAAAATGGAGTTAGTCTCCGACGGATCAGCACGCTTAGAAAGACGCCCATGTTAAAATTAAATGGAGCTTTTTAAATCAAGCGATTATAAGGGATTTTGCCTATATACTAATTTCTATAGAGGAGCAATTAAGCAATCGTTAAATTACTAAACAAGTATTTAATTCCTTCCTTTAAGTTCTTACCTAAATCTACTACTTAGTTATGCCCCCTTTAGCTATAATTACGTCGTATATACGTTACCTTATAAATATAATAAGTTAGTACAGATCTTCTTCTATAATCTTATCCTATTTTTTTAATAAATTACCTATTATATCTACTTTTCTATATAAGGCTTATTATAATACTAGGCAATTTATTCCTTTATTATCTTTTAAAGAGCTTTAATTAGGTTAAGATTAGGGCTATTTAGAGGCTAATTAAGTAGTTAAATTTAGTTAGCCGCGAATCTAGCTATGGTAGATTAAGCTTTATATATAGGTGCGCTATCCATTTATATAATAGATGGGGTAGAATTAAATAACTAGGGGGCGTTAATATATATATAATACTCCCTATTATAGTATTTATAGAAGTTTTTTAGGCTTAGGTAAATATAATCTTAAAAGCCTTAAGCTATAATATTACCCTATTTCTACTTATTTTAAAAAACTAAAGGCCCTTTCTTAATACCTATAAAGCAAGCCTAAATTATTATATAAGGTATATTACGGAGTCTCGACTAAAGGTAGTAGGGGTAAAATTATTTATAAGGCCGTTAAGTTATAAAGATATACTAATAGCTACTATAGTATATTATAGATTTATCTATCTATATAATTTTAAACTAGTCTTTAATTATTTATAAGCTTATATAGTAGGCGAATATAAGTCGCTCTTAGCGCTACCTTTAGGTAAGCCATGGCTTTAGGTAAGCAATATATCGCTAAAAGCCTTCCTTTTTTAGTAATCGCCTAATTATAAAGTTAGAAGCATAGAGTCTTATTTTAGTAGAGAGCTTAATATAAGTAGTAGTACGGGCCTAATTATAAGATTTAATAAAGTTAACTAAGCGTTAGCGCGTAGGTATATTATACCTAAGGCGATTTCTAAAGCCACTATATTGCGGAGTTAATAGTTTATTATAGATGGCGTATATAGTTAATAAAGGCTTTTATAAAGTAGTCGCGATAGTAATAAAAGGTATAAAGAGAATGTTTTGGAAGGCTTTAATTATATACTATATTTTATATAGTACGAAGCTATATTAGTAAAGATTACGTGCCTATATAATTACGCTCTACTAATACTTATTAATATAGCGGTAATATTACTTAATCCTCTAGTCTTTATACTATAACTCTTTTTAAACTTTATATAAGGTATCCTAAATAATTTAATTATAAGCTTAGCGCTTTTAGTAATTAGGTGTTAAAGGAGATATTTAAGAAAATGGAGATACCTAAGGGGAGGGAGATACCTAAGAGGAGGGAGAAAACGGTACTATAGGTGCATCTAGTAACGCTATATTAGGTATTATAGTTATATTAAAAGTAGGTCTAGTAAAGGCCTAAAAAGGTAAAATTAAATAGAAGATATTATTAGAAAAGCTAGGTAGAGCTCTTTAATTTAGCTAAATATTGCGTCTAGTATATAAGGAAGAAAGGGTAAAAGAATACGTAAAAGGAGGCATACTTAGGGGTTAATTTTTATCTAAATTCTCGTTAGAGGCTATATCTAAAGAAGTATATATAAATTAGTGTTAGAAATAATTAATTCTAGTATAAAAAGGGTTAATTTTAATAAGAGTAATATACTGTCCTTTTATATAACCTTAAGCTCACTATACCTACTAAAAGTTATCCCCTAAGTTATCCCTTAAGTTATTCCTTTAACCTAATTACTTACCTAACCACTTACTACTACCGTTACTACCTCTCTACTTTATTATAACCTCTACTATTATAAATAAGGCCGCTTAAAGAGGCGTATAAGTCTTTTTATATAAAGAAACGCGTTAAGTATTAAGAATATTAGTTAGTAATATAAAATTAAGAAGAGCCTTATTATAACTATACTAGGAAAGCACCTAATTATAGAGCTAAAGAAAATAAGTTAAAGGCGTTAAAGGCGTCGCGGTCGCATCACGAGTTAAGGTTGTTCGGATATTTCCATTTGATATCGCCGATCGATCCACATACGGCTAGTAGGAGGCTTGATCGACACGCACTTACAACGAGATGTGACAAGGTGGTTGGTGTATAATGGCAGCTGAACCGACGTACAATTGCAGCTGAAAACAAGGGTGGTGAGTCATAGGGTAGTAGGGGGCAAAATAACTAGAGCCAATCGTGCTCGACAGATAACGATATATTGCACAAGATTGCGTAAATTAACTCCCACGCTAATAGCTCTTAACTTTGGTTGCGCTTTTATGCTAGGGTTGAGAGATGATTCTAGGACTGTGTTTGCGAAGGCGGGGCAGTTTAATCAAGCTGCTGCCTATATGTGTCGGTCCTGTATTATTCCGGATTTAGGTTAGCTGACTATTTTCACCGCATAAACACACATTCGAGCGCTAAGCTAAGCCAAATATCTGTAAAGGGTCATTAGGACGGGCAGCATAATTAGCGGTATTTACAGCAGGTAATTAAAGCGTAAAATACTTTAAGCTCACCCCCGCTAGTAGGGAGGGTGGCCGAGCTGCACTGACTAGACCCTTGTTGAAGTTGCCTTAGCCAATAATCGGTTGACAAGTTGCACGCTACTGCCTAACGATAACCCAAATATTCTATATAGCAATTTGCGATTATACCAGCTAAGTCATTGTCTTACCGGCGCTAGCAGGGAGGGCTCAGGCCACCCTCTTGTTAAGGGTCTACTTCCTGGAGTTGAAGAATAGAGGAAATGGGGGAACTGTGGTTGGTGTTGGAATAAACGGTCTTGAGTGTGGCGTTGTGGCGGTGATGCACTGCCTCCGCTGCTCGGCGTTTGGCTTGGCGCGGTTGCTGAGTCAACTAAACCATGCCGAAACCCCCAACGGATACACATCAAAGGTACAGGTGCTCCCTAGGCGGGTCTTCCGCAGGGATTAGCACTAGCCCCACAACCAGGGCTTTTTAACCCCAGGGCTCTTAATCACACCTATACTTTCAAATTCGGCGCCATTGACGTATTTCAGACCAACCCTTTCGTTTACGGTCGTCGGAGCAGAGTTCCTCTAGGCTTCGCGGAGCCACCTCTGGGGGCGATCTCTTGTCTTCTTCGTCCTCCCGGTACTCAACCGCATCATCGTATTGGCTGACAAACGTTTCTTCGGCGTCCACAGCTCGTGATTGGTTTTGGTGGCGGGGGAATTCTGACTGTTGAGATTCCGCCGAAGGGCTTAATGCTAGCTCCGGGAAGGCATCATTGAAGCTCAACGATGACTGGAGGTGCGAGCGGCGCCTTGATTTGCGAGATTGTTGTTCGGTCTGGACGAATTGTTAACAAGCAATACTCTGAGCTCTCTCGAAGATATCTCTTACAGCACGATCCCCTCCCGATTTTTGAAGGTCACCTACGATGGTAGCAGAAGTAGGTGCCATGCGAACGTTGCTATCCGCGTGACCTTGGCTTTGATCCTGCTCGTCCGTCTCAAAAACTGCCTCAAGTCGACGCTGGATAATCCCGCGAACTTGAGGGTCCTCACAAAGTTGCCGGAAACTCATCTTGTGCTTGTCCAGAGGTAACACCCGTTCAATGAGGTTGGTTTGAGAACTTCTTTGGGTGTCAGAGGGTTCAACCAAAGAAGAGTAGATAGAGGTAGGAGACCAGGATGCTATTTGGGAAACAGAGCGGTTATGTAAAGAGAAGATTGAATGATTCAGTCGTGTCAACGAGAAATGTAAATAACCCAATAAGTGCGACTCCCTTTGAGTGAATGATGTAGACTCAGGGACATAAACAGCCGTTATGTGCATGTTGTGGAGAATTGTGAATGAATGAATTGATGCAATACGACAACTCTCTGCTAGACCCGGCTTTCCAAGCACAAAATAGTGCTTTTCTTGAAGATTGGACGCCGAACGGATTGACTAAAGGCGATATTACTGACTTGAAGCTCCAGCAACGCTAGATCGTGACTAGGCGGGGTTATGCAAAGCACGACCGGAAACTCCCTTTGATGCGCGATCGGGAATAGAAGGAATATGTACTAAAGGGCCTGAAAATGCTCTTACCCTTAGGCATGAATGCTGAAAACGTTCATAGTTTGCTAGAAAATGTTGGAGATCTTAATTCCGCGCCCTCTTTTTTAAATTCGAACCCACAGCCTTTACGCCTTGCAAAATGACTCCATCCTATGCATAGAATTCGTGGGACCCTTTCACCACTTCGATTACATCTTCTCACTGCCTCCCCTTGTCAAGTAATTCTACTCCAGTCCGCACGACTCCGACTGTCGCTCCCGTCTGTATCGCTTCGCTGCCTCCGCCACTCAACCTATACTCAACTTCTGCCAAACCTTCCATCCATGTAACCATTGTCTGAGCCGGAACGTCCTTTTTGACAAGCTCCTCACTCAACGCGGTCAAGATATCTGCTAGCGCCAACCCTTTAATTGCCTTAATTGCGTTGATAGACCTAAGACAGCTCGTGATATCTGATGTGCTTGTAAGATCTTGTAGAATTTGGTTGATATCAGCGGGATGCGGAGCCGCAATGCAGTCATATATGGTCGTCTGGTCAATCAAATCCCTCTCCAAAGTTTTTGGGTCTAGAGCGGGTTTGCCTGGAGGTTGTAGTGGTGTACTGGAGGCATGGCAGGCTTGTAACACATTCAGTGCTCGCCTCATATCACCTTTGGCAAGTGTTACGAGGGATTCGGTGGCGTTAGGAGCAATGTTCACATTTTCTTCCACGATAACCCTATCCACTAAGCTGCGAATGTCGGCGTCCTTTAGAGGAGAGAAACGGAAACGTGTGCAGCGGGAAAGCAGTGCCGGAGAGAGTTTGTGGGTATAGTTGGCAATGATACAGAAGCGGGTATTTGCGGTGTACTTCTCCATTATTCTTCGTAAGGCCATTTGCGCAGTCGAGGTCATGGCATCGGCTTCGTCAAGTATGATGAGCTTAAATGTTGCAAGGGAGGTTATTTCTCCAGCCTTAGGAGCGACGGAAAATATTTGTTTCGTGCTGCTGAAGGTTTTAATTTGTTCTCTATGGGACGGAGTAAGCCGTTTGGTTTTAGAGGGAGGATCATAATATAACTACCGGACAACCTCAATGCCTCTATCATCACTGGCATTCAGCTCTAGCACCATCTGTCTCATATTTTTATTCCCGTATATTCGTCGTGCGAGAGCTAAGACTGTCGATGTTTTGCCGGTTCCTGGTGGTCCATACAAGAGAAGATGTGGTAATCTCTAAAGTCAATACATGTCAGCTCGGAAGTGAGAAGATAACCCTAAGGCGAGGCTTGAACTTACATTTGACTCTACAAACTTATTAATTGTCGCTAGAATATCTTGATGCCCAGCGACATCATCAAGAGTGTTCGGTCTGTATTTCTCCACCCTGAGATCAAATCAGCTCATGGAAATCTAAGTACGGACCATAAAAAGTACCATGGTAGAGAATCTTCAGCTTCAACCGGTAGATTTGCAGCGCTCCTCTTTCCTTTTGAGTCGGTGTTGTCTGAACCAAACTTGATTGCGCTATCCACAACTGGCGCATCAACGTCCATGTCATCCTCAAAGTCTGACATGTTTGCAAGATTATATAACCTTAAACAAAGAGACAGTGAAATTTTAGAAAGAGCGAGAATACGTAGAAAAGATCTGAAGGACGAGTGAGGGAAAATACGGTTCAATGGGTTGAGGCTGGAAGACGCGCCAAATCGCGAAGACGTGTAAATTGCGTCTGAAAATTACGCATCTTATCTCAATCTAACAGATGTATTCAATCCTCCCACTTCAGCCCTATGAACTCGCCAACCGCAGCAACGCATCCCCCCTCCGCAACACCACAATTGCCGTGCCTATTATAGCCTTCTCTTCCCCACTGATTCCCTGGGCAGGCCGAGCACCTCCACCATGCCCGTATGTTGTTCATTACTCTAATTCCATCCCATTCACCCTTAGCTTGAGCTGACGCAATTTACTAGGCATACCATTCCGTCTTTCTCGACGAGCCAAACCAACACATAATCGGTACACTTAACTTCTCGCATACACCATATAGCAACCTGACATTTGAATAGGCAACTTTGCTCTCCTCCCTCTCCGCACACGCACACGTGGCCCGGCTCTCCAACTGGCCCCGCTGCCGCCGGATATCACAGACCTAACCGTTGATGCCTCACATGAGTCGTACGACCCCCTAGACGAAGTACTCTCATTGTTCCGCGCCAACACCTTCTTCCGAAATTTTGAGATCAAAGGTCCGGCGGACCGCGTGTTGATTTATGGAATTTTATTCGTGAGCGAAGTGCTAGGGAAGATTAAGCCCGGTATGAGTAGGCGGGAGGCAGAGAAGGTGCGCTATAACCTCTTCTATGACTATAAACCACTTGGAGAAAGATAGCTCTGCAAGTGCATAGATACTGATCCTCGAGGAATGACATGTTTCCATGGCATAACATGGCTAAAGCTAACGGCGGCGTTGCTTGTGACAGGCCGTCATGAACATCGCTCTGGACACTAACTTCGCTATCCCGGGCGATGCCGGTTTTCCGCTCAACCAAGCTTTCGAAGCTCCTCGTGACCGAAACGACGCCGAGCAACTACGAAATTACATCATGCAGATGCGACAGGAGCTGGCGCAGAGGTTACTGAATAGAGTGTACGGCGACGGGAATGTGCCAAGCAAGTGGTGGTTAAGTTTTACGAAGAGGAAGTTTATGAACAAGGCATTGTAGATGGGACTTTTAGGCGACTAAGTTAAATGTTGAAAATGAAGATGAAGGGCTTAGGTGAAATAGTGGCTGATATTTATCTTTCAGCTGCTTTATGGTGCTCTAAATTTTCATCCTATTCTCTACATTTTGTTTCCATGAACGCCTCGTCCACGGTCGTACTCAGTCTAAGAGATCATGCCAAGCTTGCTACATCAGCCATTTTCCTCTTCTTTCCCGCCCTAAATCTACCGCGAGCTTCCACTTTGCCCTCCACAGGTAACACTCTCGTCGCTGTAAACAAGAACCCTTCTGCGCCGCCTCGACTTGTCATCAGCGGATGCGTTCTCCCAGGCAAGACCTGCCAAGACCTCGCCCGGGCAGTCTGTAGCATTGGGGCTAGTAAAAGAGTCGGGTTCACTGGGAAGTCTGGGTCTACAGCCTCATACTCACCTTCCCCGAAGCCACCGTCCTGGTTCATTTCCTTCTTGAACCTTTCAAGTTCTGGTTCCACTGAAAATTGAGGCTGTGTTTGCCTCGCCAGAAACGCTACCTTCCGCTCCTTGCTATATAAGTCACACAACCCAACCAGGGGCTCTACCGTTGGGTTATAAACCACCACCTGGGCGGCGCCTCTTAGCAATGGCACACAGACTTTCAGCACCGTCGCGGGCTCCATCACACTAGCCACGACAAGTCCGTCAAATCCTCCCGCACGCGTCTCTTGAACTACCCTGGAGATTCGCTCCCAACGTCGTCGTTTCCGATAATATGCCCCTCGCTTACCACTTTTCCAGGTCGCGAGCACGCCATCCGAAACGACCTCAGGCTCGACGCAGCCAGGGTCCTCACTGGGGTGTAGTAGTTGTAACCAGCTGAGCGATTTGAGGCGTGTGAAAAGGGGGTGCGTAGATGTGGGTGAGGACGCATCATAGGAAAAGTATTTCAAGAAGCCCAGATTGGGCTGCGCATTACTGTGAATAACTGTGAGCGTGTTAGTGAGAGCGGACATAGCCGGAATATGCGGACGCGGTGCTTTGCGAACAGGCTGGGCCTTAGTGGAGAGTGGTTCCGATGCTGTTTCTTTAGAAGGTGAGGTGGGCACAGAGGTGTCGGAGGTTCGGTTGGGCGGTTGTATGTTGTCTGAGAAGAGGGCTTCTACAGGTGGCAGAACAACTTCTGAGCTTGGCGCGTCGACTATTACGAAGTCGCCGCCTGCATCTGTCTCCTGTTCTTGATCTTTTGTTTTCTTCTGCTTCTGTCCTTGTTCCTGCTCTGATTGTTCCTCCTCGTCTTCCAATTCTTCTTCGGGATATAATATACCCATCTTTTCAGCTAAAGCTGCGATTATCAAGCCTCCCGTGTCGTCCACGACAAGCCACCGCCCTCCACCAACCATTCCTTTACCATCGGCGGAGGGGACGATGCGACTAGATTCCCCACAATGAATGTTTGCCCAACTCCCAATGAGCCCAAGCATTTCATCCCTGAGTTCCATGATCCGGTGCGCCTCTTTGTCCAACACGAAATGCGCAAGCATTGATACATCCAGAGGCAGAACCGTAAATCGTCGTAAATACTTCTTCGACTTGCGCAAGGCATATTTTGCGAGGGAGAATGATGTTTTCTCATCTATTGCCATATGTGACGCCATTATTTTTGCTATTATTTCTTTCCCCGAACCCGTTCCAGTTTTTTTAAGCTCTTCAATTTCTTCCATTGATAATGTTTGCCGTGACGGGTCATCAACCGTCAGGCGATTGCTGCGCATTATCACCTCGTCATGTTCCCCCACAATATCGAACTCAACTCCTCCTTCTGCTAGCTCGTCCCTCGACTCTACTGGCGTGGCGTGGTCACTCGCGATTGATTCTGCATGCAGTTCTGACGCAGGCACGACGCGCAATTCTGTTTGCGCCCTTCCCTCTTCCTTGCCCAAAACCTCAAAGGTAAGGTAATACGGTCGTCCTAGCAGCAAGTTCGCAGGGAAAGAGCCATATTTCCCTATTGATATTGTCCTATGTGGTCCTATTAGAATTTCTCTTGTAGATATTGGAAGTGACTGGGGTCAGTGGATGCTCACTCCAACTAATCCACATACGTGTTTGGAATTATTTCGAGGACCTTCAGCGTCCCCGAAGGCAGTCGGAGGACAATGTACGTGTTCGGCCGTATGTGAGAATGCATTGCGTGGCTTTTCTTGAGGGTTACTGGGTTTATACGAGTAATGCAATTAGCCACAGAAGATGGCGATGGGTATTACTTTGGGCGAAGGATCAGAAGGAAAATAGCAGTGAGGGGCTACGCAGAGGTTTCCTAAACGGCTTTGAGACTGGCGGCGATCACACAGTCATCCGAGAAAGCTTGGGTTGGTGGGTTGAAAGTTTCGGCCTGGCGCGGCGAACGAGCGAGCGCGAGTGTTGCGGCGGTGCGGTGCCTGGGCAAAGTTCCAGCCCCCGTGCCAACTCGTCGTCATCGCGGGACTGGCCACCAGCCGCTTCCATCACCTTCAGGGCCGCGCAAGCAAGTTGCCCGCCAGAATATACCGCAACACCTGGCTTCTATCTTCTACCTAATACTTCCCTCCTAGAGACTTCTCTCTCACTCCATTCTGGACACTTAGAGCTATTGAAACAAGCACAAAATACAGCACAGCCACATCCGGAGGTCGAAGCCTCATCATCTCCAATTCTTGTAGCATCCGTACCGCTGTGAGAAGACCGACTCGCTCATTTGAAGTTTCATCAATATCACACAAGTTGAGATGGTGCTTCGAAAACCTACAGCAGACCTCGTCCCGGCCCCCCTTTCGCAAGCCGTCAACAACCCCCCATACCCAACTACCCCAATTTCATCTGAGCCACCACCAGTCCCGGCTTCCTCTGAACAACATGAAGGTGTCTACTCGCCGAGCTTACATATGTCCCCAGATTTTCGGCTTAGAACATTGGAAGATGCAAAGGGGGCAAAGCATGAAGAAGACCCAGAGTCGGATTACGATAATTCCGACTGGGAGAAATCAGACGACGATGAGAGAGATACTCCAAAATATCTTCCTGGACCGTTGAAAATTGGAGGAGGTCGGCCCATCAAACAACTAGCCGAGAATGGCTTGCCGGCTACGCTCAGAGTGGGCCCACCGGAAGGTACCATACGAAGATCGCCGGAACCGCAAAAGACAGACCAGGAAATGGTATCAACTTCGTACGGAACCGCTAGTACTAGCTCCAAGGAGTCGAATCCACTGAAATCACACAATCCATACCTGCGGATGCAAAATACTGGACAGAGCAATTTCGGAGGCGAGAGTAGTGCCCTGGTCTGGGGCGACACTCCGTCTACAAATGCGAAATATGAGCCTCCAGTGGAACTGCCAACTGAAAAGACGCCTATTGATCAGATATCCAAACTCTCGCTAGGATACAATGCTTTTGCCCGGGATGATCCACAATCCCCATCTTTCAAACAGCCTCCCCTAATACCTGTTGACACCGAGACACCCTCGACCGCTCACCCTCGACATGATTCAAATGCTTCAAGCGCATGGGATCCGGGTATGGATATCTCGTCCTTGGACGCTTTTACCTCAAGGAGTCATGGGTTGCCCTCTGATACGATCCAAGAGGAGCCTCCACAACGGACTTGGCAAGAGCAGCAGGCGTGGGAGCAGAGCGAGAGACAGAGGAAAGAGCTAGAGCTAGCTGCTGCCCATGAAGCTGCACTTCGAGCAGAACAAGAGCGGAGGGCTGAGGAGGAATGGCACCAAGGAGAACAAGCTGCTAAAGTAGCTCTGCAACAGCCTTCAAGCTCTCAAAATGAGATACCCCCCGATCTACCTCCCCGGAGATCGCAAGATCAAGAATATCCACCTCCAAAGCCTCCGCGTCCACATGTCGAGACAGGACTTGGTGGTCCATCTGGGCGGCAAGAGGTGGACATGCCAGAGGCAAGTGTGAAAAAGCAGAGAAAGGAGCACTACCAGATTAAACATATCCGGTGGTACGATGCAAATAAACGCGGAATCCGAAAATCACCCATCTTGACGCAGAATGCCAATGGACCATGTCCTCTGCTTGCTCTAGTAAATGCACTTGTGCTCTCCACGCCGGCGGATGAAGACACCGCACTGATCGAAACATTACGGACCCGAGAGCAGGTTAGTCTGGGCTTGCTTCTCGATGCCGTGTTCGACGAACTTATGTCGGGACGTCGGGGTGGGGCTGCGCAAGAGCTACCAGATGTGGGGGAGTTATACGCTTTCTTGGTCACACTACATACTGGCATGAACGTCAATCCTAGTTTTGCCAAATCTGCCAATGGTATTTCACCAATCCACCCAGCTCTTCGACACCAACCCGGCGGCTTCGAGGACACTCGTGAAATGCGACTCTACAGTACCTTTAATATTCCATTAATTCACGGCTGGCTTCCCCTGAGCGAATCCCGCGCCTATGCAGCATTTGAGCGTGTGGCGAAGACATATGAGGATGCACAACACGTACAGTTCCAGGAAGAGGAACTCGACAGGAAACTGCGCACAGAAGGTTTAAATGCGGATGAGCAACGCCTCTACGAAGACGTGCATGCCATCAAGGAATTCCTCACGCGTTGGCCGACCCAGTTAACTGAGTATGGGCTCGAAACAATTATCAGTAGTCTCAAGCCTGGGCAGATTGGAATACTGTTCCGCAACGATCATTTTTCAACACTGTACAAAGAGCCCCGCTCCGAGGAGATCTTGGCCTTAGTTACAGACGCAGGCTATTCTAGCCACGAAGAAATTGTTTGGGAATCTCTTGTTGATATCAATGGCCAGGGTAGCGAGCTTTACTCTGGCGACTTCCGCCCTGTCGGCAATAATGAATCTAGGCGCAACAGATACCCAAAATCCCGCATCACCTCTTATCAACAGCAAAGCCTCCTAGACATAGACGATGGTTCGGGCTGGACCACTACGGAATCTCGCAATAACCGTCGCAACCACCAACCTTCCGCATCAACATCCGCTCTTCAAACTCGTCAAGAAAGCGGCGTCATAACACGCCGGCTCTCGGCTGGACCAGCTTCCAGCAATCCTGCAGACCCAAGCAAAACAGAGCAAGAAGATCATGACTTGGCTCTCGCCCTCCAGCTCCAAGAGGAAGAAGAGGACCGCCACCGACGTTCATTAGAGGAACGGCGCCGCCGCGAGAACGAGCTCTCCCAGCAATTCCTCTCCGCTGAGCAACGCAACAACGGCAGCTCTGGGGTCCGTGGCTCCGAAGTTCGCCCCCTCATCCCACCACGCAGGAACAATATCCAGCGCCCCACCGTCTCGACGCAAGAGGGTCTCCCGCCCCCAACGTACGAGGAAGCGGCTACTGTCCAGCCGTATCACCCGCCGCATGGACACCCTGCGAGCCCGCATGCGCCTATCCGGCCGCAGGGGCAGCAAGGCAGTGCTTACATGGCGAACAGTCAGCAGGCCCCCCCTGGAACCGCACGGAGGCGAAGCTCAAGACCTGGTGGGCCGCTGGTTGACCAGATTCCGCCCGGGAGCAGCTTGGGGAGGCCGGGCAGGAGGCAAAGCACCGGCGTTGGAGGGATTAGTGGGGTGGGAGAGGATCGAGATAAGTGTGTTGTTATGTAAGGCTATTGGGAAAATCGCGGGGGAGATGAGACAGTTGGAGTGCTACTACTTTCTAGGCGTACGGTTATGGATTGGACTGGACAATACCCTTTCGATAGTTCCGTTATCGATACTGGTTTTTCCTTTCACTCTTCTCTTCTGGTGAGACGGTGACTAGACTGCTTGCGTGGCAAGAGAAGTCATCATTGTATGATAGAGTTTGTATTATTATTAAGCGGAACTCTTTATCTCACGCGCTTTATTATGGGAAGCGGAGGGTATCTATTTTTAAAAAAAATTTCCACGTTTCTGAGTCTGGCTACGAAATTTGTTTCGCAACACGGGACAGGCTGTGTGGCAAGTTTAAAGCGTAGCATCTGGTGGCTGTAGTTTAAAAACGAGTACCAAGTTCTAAAGCGGTCTATTATGTTAAGTGAGTCTTTATATCATTCAATGACAGTAACTTAGACGCGCAATCAAAGTTATCTAGAAGCGTATTTACAGAAGTGTTCATGAGGAGATTCTAGTAGAAACGAGAGGGTGGCTCCCTGACGAATTACAGAAAGATAGCCACTATAACTGGCGCAGATTCATGTTTAAATCATGAACATCTTTAGAGGTAGCGCATCGAGAAGACAGTTTACTATCGTGGCAAGGGAAAGATAGCTAGACGTACTAGAATAGAAGTTGAGATTAAGTTACACCCCCGAATTAACTAGCTACAAAAAGCGTACCAGGGTACTGTAGATAGCGTTTTGCAGAGGGGCCAAGGAGACTTTTCGATCTAACAGCAGAACACAGATTGGGAAGCACTGTCCCCAAGCTTAACCTATGATAGATGCTCACTGTAAATTATTCAGGACCATCAATCCCCACGACCGAAAGGTCACTGGGGAAATGTTTTGTTGCCCTCAAAATTACCTGTTCTCGGATACCAACCATCGGAAACCGCAAAGCTCTTTGTTCCAGCATTTCTTACGAGAGCCTCATTACTTACTTTTACTAATTCATTGAAGAGTGTCCAATTTCTAACAATTCTGTCTTGCATCATAGGACAGTGCCTCTCGAAAGCTTCAAGCATGATTTCGGTCTCCGAGAACCAGTCTGGGTTGAATTGACGAGACTGATTTTGCCGCTGCCTAGCAAGGCTCACCGTTCATTTTATGTTGTGCAGGAGAGCGTCCTTGACAAACTGCACAGTGCTGTAACAACCTTTTATTCCCAAGAGAGCTTCATTGCGATCGAGCTGAGTGACCGACAATTCCATTCTCTCCCAATACAGCAAACTTTCGTCATCCAGAACTGAGTCAGGTACAGTCTTTGTCCAAATGGTGATGGGAAGATTACGCCACAGGATCTTCTCTTCAGGACGTCCCGATACCCTCAATTGTCTCTGCACGCTGTGGAATGCCCGATCTTTCGAATGATTCAAAAGATCCGTGAGATTGTGCCACCAGACCCATTCGCACTGTTCGGCACAGTGGCACGCCTAGGCAGGATGCAATCCCATCCACTCAGACAAAGTGAAAATGTATTGGGCCTCCTCCAGATGTGTATGATCCTGAAGAATCTGGGTCTCTCGGCCAATGTGCACGATTCCCGCCCCATTGTGTTGATATAGCGCCATCCCTAGAGCTGTACTGCTAATATAACAGCTGATCCGGCCTAGTGCATCGCCCAAACTTTCGTTGCTGGAAGGGAGGGTTGGTAAAGTGAGGGAGGCTCAGCTGATGGAGAAATTGTGAAAATTTGCGTGGTGTCAGGATCCTGTGGAAGAGGTCCTGGATCAAGACGATTGGCTGCGTTAGTGACGGGCAGGGCAATCGTGGTAATTCCGTGTCCTTCAGGAATCAACTCGGAGACCGGATATATTACTGGAAATAGTGGTGTGGCCGACGTCTATTACCACCAGCACAGAATTGTGTCGACAACGACCTTCGTCGAGTTTGCATGGTACTAGAATCTAAAGTTGGAAGCATTTCTATTAAAAGGTTGAGTTTAGTTTATATGTTGAAGATCACGCGTAATATTTTCGAAGAAGAGCCAATGGCCTACTGGTCGTAGCTCGAAGTTCATTAAACAGTTTTTAGTGTAGTATTGAGGTGGGAGAGGTCTTACATGAAGCACCCTTACAAGATATTGCAGAAAACTCTTGCTGATGCTGTTACTGAAAGATTAGATTTGCTTCTAAGCTCACTATTTTTGTCTAGGTTCTATGAAATTATCTCTCCATGTGAATAACATCTCTCTTTATATGAGCATGGTCTCATTCACTATGATTCTCTAAAGTATCTATACAATGCATTCACTGCAAGCGACGATTTGGTGGCATATGGAATTCACACCGGGTAAAAGAGATATATCATAACAAGACAAAATAATCCCACTACCATTTTATCTACTGCTATATCCCTGTGAAATTTTTTTTAACACACGACCTCGGACATACCGCTTTCAAGGACCACCACAAGAAACAATTATTCTCTCACAAGCCCTCGATCAGCAACGACGGCCTAGAACGCCAACAGAATATCTTTCTTTCTTTTCCCCGAAAGAAACAGTACTAGGTCTCAGGCCGTAGGCGACGGTCGCAACACCAGATCGCCCCATGGCATTGATGCTTAAATTAGGGTACCCCCGAAAAAAATTACAGAGTGAAGGTAGTAGACGCAAAACGCATCACTACACTCGCTACCTCTACGAATATGATATTGAGAAGAAACATATACCTCCGAACACTAGGAGTACGATAGGAGTGATCAACCTAGAAGAGCGGCTCGATCCTGGGCCAGTTCCACAAGACGCTTGCAATTCCGAGTATTTTATGATTTCACCAATTCCAATTATTTATGCACAGGCCGAATATATCTCTCCTCCGCCACCGGGTGAGACTCTGGGCGATGTGATGGAGAGAGTCGGTCAATATCTTGGATTAACCGAATTGAAGGTGACGATTTATCAATTCAATGGTAAAATGTTTGTTCATATTCAACGGAGCACTACGTTGCACTCCGTCAGTGGTGCTGGGGCAGGTGAACTTAATCAGGCACATGGGGGTATCGGCCGCACCTGCTTGTTAAAAAACTGGCTGGCTGTTTACCCTGGAATGAAGGAATGTCCCACATCTGGCAGAGCAGTTTGGTAGCGGAGCAGTGTGCAAACGGCCGGGCCTTCCATGCCGTGCAGAGGCAGCTTCGTCTAGCCGGAATTGCAAATGTTCTGGTACCATGGCACAAGATAAAGATTCCAGAGGACCTGATACTGGTGTTTGCTCCTGTTGTTCCTGTGAAATGTCTTCCCGACGAACAAGATGGCTGAACGTGCCTATGTGAGGAAGCATTTTTAGCAAGCTATATTCTATTGAAGATGCCTTGCTGTGGGAAACTCAAGGCTGGAATGTGCCAATAAATGGTTCATGCCAGGTGAACGTTAGGGGAATAGAACTTGCCCATCCTGTCGCGGGGAAGTGGTCCCTAAAGATATTGCATTCAGTGAGGGTGCCATTCCAAACTGGGAGTGTATAGAAATATCAGTAAGTCAACTAGATCGTCGATATGATTTACTCGACGGGAAGATACCGGTAGTTTATAAGCACCTCTTGATGAATTTGCTCCGGATGATTCGACTCGAACGTAACCGCACAAATCAGTCTGGAAGATTTAATGCTGGATTTTATGAGGAGATAACTCTTATAACGTGTTCGACAACTTTTGTGCGTCCAAAAGAGCGTCGAGGAAGATTTGAAGGAACTCTATGCGGAATTGAACACAGGGGCCGAAGCTGCTTTCATGATTAGTAGGAAGTCGGGCCCTGCCTTGATCGTTTCCAATGGGTTCAATTCGTCCCGAATCCGAACTGTCTAGCGCGCTATCAAGTGGTTGAAGGTTTCCCAGTGGAATGGTCAAGAATTTCTACAACCGGAACACCTTGTTTGACAGGAAGAATTGGTGCTTTTCGGAAATCCAGCAGTGATAATTCAGAGAGGACGTGAGCGTTGTAAAAAGATATTTTATGGGTAGATCATAATTATAGGCATTCTCTGGACCTTCCATAGATGGATTCTTCTGAATGGGACCTATACGGAATGGGGAATTTTCTGAAACTCTAGTGACACGATGTGCTTTTGGTGGAGCGGTTTCGTCGTATCTATGTATGCCTCTACCGGGTACCTTCAATCACTCCTTGAACTCGATATCATAACGTTTTCTTAAAATGAACTCTGCCTACGGTAATGAATTTTCTTAAAGGACGTTGCTCATGCTTATATTCTTGCAGAATGGCGGCTACCTCGACAAATTGCTCGACAATGGCTACCTACCACATCCCGTCATTAGAGTAGGATCCCTAACCTGACAATTGTGATCTCAGAGCCGTTCCTTGAATATTTACAATGCCCTCTTCTTAGACCCGTTCGTATATTCCTCCATTATACATTCTTCGCTCTCCCCAATTCTCAATGATCCCAAGGATGTTTCCAACCGAAAAGCGCTGGCCCGTCTTTCTTCGCGCGGTACATCAACTGAAGATATCATCAATGGCAGTCCTATTTCTACTCAAGGTCCGCAACGTACGAAGAACCACATGCTTGCGCCTAGGCCTGTAGCAGCAAACCGGTAGAGGGGACGAACAGGGTGGATGTGGATTGGATGTTTGCCGTTGCCAGCCATGGTATCTTGGGATTTGAGCTCTGCAAGTTGTCAGTAAGGCTATGTAATAATCCTAATTGAGGTATCATCTCTACTGACTGTTTGTACAGGCCAATTGCTCCAAGACGGTGTGTTTCGATGGGCGCCGATGAAACTGCTCGCTCGTCGTTCGGTCAGATCGCAAGGGTCAAGCCTAAAAGAGCTTAGCGATATCTTGGCGAGCCAGGCTATCCGGCTCAATCGCGCTCCTAGGGCGGAAGTGAACGTATTGTTTGCCGCACCATGAACGTCCCAGCACTATTGTAAAACCCTTCTACCTATGGCAGCGCCCAGCCTCCTCCATCTTCCTATACCTGCTCCTCCTCAGCCTTCCCGTATGTTCCAACATAGCCTCCTCAACGGCCATTCTGCGACTAAATCATCAAAGCCTTAAGACGCGGGCGCTTTTCGGCTTCTAATTTCGTCGCAACACTCGATATACCTATCAAACAAGATGGTACAATCTCCGGCGGCAGCTCCGGTGAAGGGGATCACGCGCAAATTCCATGGATGCTCGAAAATCAGCGAATATGAGATAATGGGCAAGCTTGGTGAGGGTACATTTGGAGAGGTCCACAAAGCTCGACAGATACGGACAGGCGCAATCGTTGCGCTGAAGAAGATTCTAATGCATAATGAAAAGGATGGGTTTCCTATTACAGCTCTCCGCGAAATCAAGCTCCTCAAGATGCTCTGTCACGACAATGTGTTGAAGCTGGAAGAGATGGCTGTCGAGAGAGTCAAGGGTGAAGGCAGGAAACGAGCAATTCTCTACATGGTTACTCCATACATGGATCACGATCTCTCTGGTTTACTTGACAATCCAGACGTCCACTTCTCAGAACCGCAAATCAAGTGCTATATGTTACAGCTGTTGAAAGGCCTTAGATATCTACATGACAATCATATCCTGCATCGAGATATGAAAGCCGCAAACCTTCTCATCAACAACAGAGGCCGGCTTCAGATCGCGGACTTCGGTCTAGCTCGACATTACGATGAGCCGGTACCACAGCGAGGAAAAGGAGGCGGAGAGGCAAAGCGGGACTACACTACATTGGTTGTAACGAGGTGGTATCGCCCTCCAGAGTTGCTTCTACAGCTCAGGCGCTATACAACGGCAATCGATATGTGGGGCGCTGGATGTGTCTTTGGAGAAATGTTTAAAAGGAAGCCAATCCTCGCAGGCCAAAGTGACCTTAATCAAGCTCAGATTATCTTCGACCTGGTCGGGTCTCCAAACGATGACAATATGCCCGGCTGGAGCCAGCTTCCTGGGTGCGATGGAGTGAAGGCATTTCCACACCGAGTTGGAAATCTTCCACAGGTTTTCAGGGAGCAAGGCTCCGCTGCCATCTCTCTACTCAGCGAACTTCTGAAGCTTGACTGGCGAAAACGAATCAATGCAATCGATGCCATTGAGCATTCTTACTTTAAACTTGATCCGAAACCCATGAGGGAAGAAGATATCCCTACTTTCCAGGACTCCCACGAGCTAGATCGCCGAAACGCACGAGGTCAGAAAGCAGCCTTACCTCCAGCCCCTGCTGGTGGCACCGTAGGAATGGGTCCAAACGGAGAATGGACCGGCTCAGGACCTCCTCCAAATGGCGGTCCGTGGATGAATGGTGATAGACCGCCTCGAGGCGGCTGGCCACAAGACCGAGGACCCCCTGGAGTAGGCCCGCCGGGTGCCCGAGGTAGTTACGGCGGACGAGGGCCGTACGATCATCGGCCACCTCCGCCTCCCCCGCCTCGACATCAACCAAGACCCGGTGGGCTACCTTACGGTGAAGGACCCCCGGGTCCCGCCCGACACGGCTTACCGCCCCCTCCTCCAGAAGGCAGACATCAGCTTCCGCACCCCCCTCCACAGTATCGGGGCGGGGTTGTTGAACCTCCATCTTATCGCAGTGGAGGCGGTGGTGCCGGTGGCGGAAACAGGATCGATACCTACATTCCTAGTTATTCAGATAACAACGCAGCGAGAGCACGAGATGACCGGCGTTCAAGAGAAAGCGATGAGCGTCCCCCACGAGAGGGCCGACGCGGCTCACGAGACTCTGGTCATTCCCCAGAAGGCCATTCCAAAGAGCGAAGACCGCCTTCGAGAGACGGCCGTGGAAGAGATTACAGAGCAGCCGATCGGCGCGACTTCGGTCGGGATCGAAGGAGCACTAGAAGCCGGACGCGGAGTCCTGACCATCGGGACAGGGCGCGCGAACGGGAACGAGAGCGCGAGCGCGACTTGTACAGACGGTGAGAATAGTCGTATTGCTCACTCGTGCATTGAAACACGAAGCAATGGCGTATTGGGCAGCATTCTGGAAAATGGTCGGGGCTGGCTGGGATCGGTCAACGCCATGCAAGGCGTTCGGTATGTAATACGGGATCAAGATGGAGTCAACGGTGGAACTAGTCTTTACAAAGCATTTTGAGGCGCAAATCAGCGGCAAGAGCGGATTTCTCGATTTACTGGCGCTTGAGAGCTATTTTAGTTAGTGTTTTTCTGAAGACAGACCCCTGGAATACCCTGACCTGTCCATTTATTGCAACAATTAATGCTTCAGAGAGCGTGGTTTGAATAAATAAAAATTGCTTGATGTGATGTAGCGGTATTAGGAATCAAGTGACGGCTGTCGTCTGGCATGGAAGGTATGGAAGGCGTCCAACAGTTTTTTCTTTTTCTTTTTGTTGGTGGTGATATCCCTGGTCTTGGCATGTGAACATCTTGAAGGCGGCGGCATGGCGTGATGGACCTTGCAGGCGTGCAGGCGTTTAGCCTTGTTAAATAGCCCACCGATTGCGGATCCTAATAATTCTGCCACTCCCCTCCAAAATTTCCCCCGCTAAACAATATAGTCACAAGAAACGCTTTGAGCGCAGTTGCCAACCAACAACCAAAATGTCTTCCCCACTCACCAACGGATACACTCCTCGCTCCGAGCGGATAGCTCACCAGGAAGAGAAGAACCTACCCGGCGGTTGGGTCGTGCTCAAATTTGGTGGAACAAGTGTGGGCAAGTTTGCGGAGAATATAGCGGCGATTGTGCAGTAAGTCACCAGCGGCCCGCCCACCAATGCCGCCAGATAACAGCGGATGCTGAATACAATTAGGACAGGCCTGAAAGGCAATCGTGCCGCTGTTGTGTGTTCGGCAAGGAGTAGTAATACGAAGCTCGAGGGCACCACTAACCGGTGAGTCACACCTAATTATGATATCCGGAGGAGGGTTGAGGGGACGCCTGGCTGACGTGAGGCTTCGTATGGGAATCTAGACTTCTGCGCGCCGCGAGAGCGGCTGAAAGTGCTGGATCAAGACATTATGACGACATTGTCGAGGCTATACGACTTGACCACTTGCAGGCCGGCAAAGACGCCATCAAGTCGGAAGAGGTCCTTGCAGCGTACACTGAGAATGTTAATGCCGAATGTGATAGTCTTACGAAGATACTGGAGTCAGCGCAGCATTTGGAAGAAGTCACCTACCGTGCAGAGGACAAGATTGTCAGCAAGGGCGAGAAGTTGAGCTGTCGCTATATGACTGCGGTCTTGCAAGACCGTGGCGTTAACGCCCAATACATGGACCTTTCGGATGTGATTAAGTTCCCGGTCGCGGACAAAGGGTTGAATGAACAATTCTATTTGGATTTGGCCGAGGTAATTGGCCATGAGGTGCGTGCATGTGGAGATAAAGTTCCTGTTATCACTGGATACTTTGGCAATGTTCCTGGCGGAATACTGAACTCCATTGGACGAGGCTACACAGACCTCTGCGCCGCTCTTGTTGCTATTGGTACCAAAGCATCCGAACTCCAAGTTTGGAAAGAAGTCGACGGCATCTTTACTGCGGATCCTCGCAGAGTGCCCACAGCGCGTCTATTACCTTCTGTTACACCTTCAGAGGCTGCAGAATTGACGTTCTACGGCTCAGAGGTCATTCACCCTTTCACTATGGAGCAGGTTATCCGTGCCCGCATCCCCATCCGCATCAAAAATGTCACGAACCCGCGTAATAGCGGTACCATCATCTTCCCGGATGCTATCGAGGAAATCAACCCTCGTGCTCCCCTCCATGACCCGCGCCTCTTCCGCACCCGCTCTTCCAGCGGTATTTCGCAGTTACAGCGCCCTAAACGGCCTACGGCTGTTACGATCAAGCATAAAATCATGGTTCTCAACGTGCACAGTAACAAGCGCACCCGAGCTCACGGTTTCTTGATGAACATCTTCTCCGTACTCGGCAAGTGGCATCTTTCTGTCGACTTAATTTCGTCGTCTGAAGTGCATGTGTCTATGGCTTTGCATTCAGAGTCAGCCATGCTAAGCGGCGGAGGTGAAGACGAATACATGATCCAAGATGAGGATCTGCGCGGGGCTATCACTGACCTGAGCAAATACGGAACGATTGATCTCGTCCCAGATATGGCGATTGTGAGTCTTGTGGGAAGGCAGTTGAAGAACATGGTCGGTATTAGTGGAAAATTCTTCTCCGTGCTCGGAGAGAATAATATAAACATTGAAATGATCTCGCAAGGTAAGTTTCAAGCCCTTCTCCCTCTCGCAGTCATTTTTCAACCTGCTCCTGTGTCGAGTTAGAAGCTCCAGTGGTGAGAGATAATCTAACGCTATACGTCACAGGCGCGAGCGAAATCAACATCTCATGTGTTATCGAAGAGTGCGAAGCTGATCGTGCTCTCAATATTGTGCATACGAATCTTTTCACATTCTTAGAATGAGCGTGTTGCATGTAGCGATGTTTTGGTAGATGGTGACGAAACAAAGCTCACTTCCAACTGCATAAGGTAAAATACCTCCGAATTTATAGAGTATGTTGGAGGGCAGAATCTTGCAGCTTGGGTGGGTAATGCATTTACTGAGGATATTCTCAAACTTCATTAAGAATCTTGAACCCGAATACTACCTTACCGAATCCCTCTTGGGCAAAAGTGCAGCCAAAGACATTGTGAAATCTAGTAATTTCGTTTACACACTTTATTCACTTACTGATATGATATCCTGTTTAAATCATCAATATGCACGCGTCAATCTCTTCTCCATCTTGCTTCTGCATCCTTAAACTACTCTATTCATAAACACTCTCCCAAACAAGTCACGTACCCGCACAGTGTCTCAATATCGAACAAAGAACTCTACAGTAACAACCACAATGGGTCTTTTCGACAAAAAGAACAGTAAATCACGCGCCGATGTGAGGCGCAGTATGTCTATTCCACCAAACTCTCTGGGAAATATGCTTATTTCGAGTGATACAGATGCGAATGGCAGGGGCGCTGGCAATATTTCGAGGATCAATGAGCCCGAAACTCTCTTGAGTCATCAGGAAGAAGATGAGCTCAGAGCTAAAATAAGGGCGCAAATGTTTGGCGGTCAATTTAAAGAGAAGGTCATAATAAAGATGGCTGAGGCCCGTTTTGGAGAAATGCAAGCAGAAGAGGAGCCTGAATTTGAGAGCGAACACGAGGCCAGCGGGACTGGTCGAATGCAAGAAAACGAACAGAGCAGTTACCTTGACAAGGATGGAACTGAACAATGCATTAGTCCACCGGAACGTGGTGAATCCAGTAGTAGTCTTGGCCGATATTCTGAGAGGGATGGTTCTATCACGGACGATGGTCAGGACTATGCAAAGCCAAGCATGGAATACGGTATGTCTATGTTCAGGTACAGGTACTTGGCAGGGGAGCTGATGGGGCATCAAGGACTAGCAAACGGCCTAGAACACCCACAATCAAGAGTCAGTTTTGGGTTGGGCTCCTACTTCCCGCCATTCAACGCCAGTTTAGACCCATTCGTGGAGCGTGGAAACTCTAGCACGCCACCCCAGATGCATGGATATACTCACTCTGACGACCAGCACACTCACAGCGACGATGACTACTCAACCCAAGCCGATGTGTTGGATGAGTATACCAAAGAGTATCCAGATCTTGAGTATGATGGTGAGTATGAAGATCAGGAATTAACACCAACTAGGAATCTCTTCTGTGTTTCTCCACCTTCGAACCCAAGCAGTCGTACTTATGAATGCGGGCTATCGAGCTCTCGCTTTCGTAGACCAACCCTCGAACAGCACCTTTCAGATTGCTGTCCAGGCTTCCAGTCAACCAGATCTGTTTTACAAGGTCAGAAAAAGCACCGACCCCAACCCCTTCACAATTCACTTTATAGCATGAGAAATGTTCACATTAGGAATGTAGACTCCTTACTTAGCACCAATCGAGCATCCACCGCATCGGCCGACTCAGACGAGACGCTGCAGACTCTAACTCCCAGAGCATCCCCCGAGCAGAAACCGAGTCTCGTCCTCCCCGACCACAGCCCCACCGTACGATTCGACAAGGGGAAGCAGCCGTTCCCAAGCTTCATCGTTAGCGAAGACAACTACGAGAAGTCTGCCGCATACGGGAAAGTCCGCACCATGCTCCTCGGGCACTGGTTCGAGCCGAGCAACAGCACACTGACGCTCACGCCCCAATCTTCCGACCCTTCGCGCTTGCATGGTATGCAGCCACAAACCCCAGCTAGAAACTCAGTTCGGTCCGCTAACCATCCGACCGGTCGTGGCGGTATAGGCAACTGGAGCGGCGGCACACCGAGGAGCCCTCGACCCGATGGACCGATTTCCTCGTCCGCGAGCCTAAAGGGCGGCCTGCGCAGCCCCAGCGTCAGAAGCGCTTTCAGTACCTTGCGCAGCGCGAGCGGCCATCCATCGCGGTCGCCGTCCGTTGCCGCAGCAGGCGGCGCCAGAGACAAGGGTAGGAGGGTGTGGGCGCCGCCGGCGAGGGAAGAGCCGTCCGTCCGCGCCCTGCGCATCGCGCGCGGTGTTCTGCTGGAGGTCAATGCGACGTTTGGCTCGCCGGCTGTGGGGACGTTCAATGCGCCGGATCTGGTCCCTGATGCCGTTGCTTCGTTTGAGAAGAGCCTCTTTGATGCGAGGGAGGCTGAGCAGAGGCTCGAGGACTATGCTCTCGCTGGCAAGCGTGGCATCGTCGGTATTGATGGTAATGTGGTTGATGCTGCGGCGTATAAAAGGATGATGGGTCGGTATGAGAAGGATGCTAGAGAGAAGATTAGGAGGAGGAGGATTGAGGAGACTAGAATTCCCCCTTATGGGTACGAGGCTGCGTGGGCTGTCAGGTTTGTGGAGTGGGCTGAGCAGTGGGAAGGGGAGAGCAGGAAGTTGAGAGAGGATGGACTGAGGGAGATGTTGGCGGCTAGGGGACCTCAAGCTGGAGAGTTGGGCTGGAAGACGCGCCAAGAGGATGGATTGGACGATGATGATGGCAATGGCGAGGACGAGGACGAGGAAGCAGAGGCGGAGCTCGCTGAAAGCGAAAGCGCCGAAGAGGATGTTAGAGCGAGGATGGAGAGGTGGGCAGCTGAGGTGGATGCAGGACTACTGAGGGAGAAGGAACGGCAGGCCAGAGATGCGCTAGAGTCGAAGCGCAGAGAGGCCGGGAGGAAAGCAGAGGTGGCTGCGCAGAAGGAGAAGATGAATGAGTGGAACCGCCAGCTGAAACAAATGGAGGTCAAAGAGAAACAGCGTCAGAAGCGCCAGGCAGACTATGATCACGAAGAGCTTGAACCCAAAGGGTGATTCTGGCGTTAACGAGCAGTTGAAGGTTTTCTAAAGACCTTTTGGAGTCTGTATTCACAGATGCAAATGTGAGCTGATGATCAGTGCTGTGGCACTGACTGGATCTGTAAGATTTTGTAATATCTCGTAAAGGAGTATTGGAAGAGGTGATTGGGCATGTATGATTGCATTGGACACGCCAGAAGCTGCAAAATGTGCAAAATGTGCGCAATGTGCAAAACGTGCAAAACGTGCAAAGTATGGTTTGTGTGATTGCACTGTGTGATTTACCTACTTAGGTGGTGCCAAAGGGAAGGAAAGGAAAACATCGTGAAGTCTTGTCAGCGAAGAGTAACAGCGTCAATGCGTTTGCGTTTGTGTGACTGCTGCCTGACCTCTTTCCACTTTTAACTTTAAATTAGCTCAATTCCTGCTCGCGCCTTCTCCATCCTCTCAACAGAACCGCAAAGATCTGCCAGAATCTCATCACTCCATACAGGGGCTTACGTGGACTCAATAGCACTCATTCCAACATGGCAGAACTCGGCTTCCAAAGCCTAACGCCAGATGATGCCACCATAGACTCCAGCAATTGTGACGGTCGGGCGGGGCGCGAAAAATTTCTCAGGGGCATGACGGAGGAGGAGTCGGGGGAATCGGGTATTGTGTTCTACGAACCATGGTTCAACCCAGATACTAACACAATCTCTTTTAGACATGGATATGTTCAACGCCCCATTATACTCACCAGCGCAACCGCCGAACGAGACTCCTTCGAATAAGAGCGAGATGGTCGATTCTCCAGGTCCGCCAAAGCAAGGCACTGAGGACGCCGATCTTCTCTCTAAAAGTGGCGAGACCTGCCCAATCCTTCCGTGCCTACACTAATTGAAAGTAGTGCCTGCTCTCTTCGATCCTAAACTCCCGGCCGTGGGCCCGGAGCGGCAGGTTGCCTACGAGCGCCTCGTTAAGCTTCTCCGCGAGCGCTGGACCTTGGCTAAAGGAGAGCGATCTGCCGTGGAGCTGACGCGCGAGCTACGTGACGAACTGGCTTACGAGGTGGGGCGCTCGTTGCGTCTGGGGCGTGGTATGCGTACCCTATGGCGTCGGGATGCGGTTTTTCAATTCGAAATTCAGTGGTCAGAGTGGTTTCTGGAGAAAGCTACGATGGAGGAGACAGGTGAAGGGGTTGACATAACAGAGGAGAGCCCCAAGGAGAAGCCTACGTTACGGACCACAAACTTTGCCTACCATGACGGCTATGATGCTTGGTTCTACGGGGACGATGGAATGAGTTGTGTAAGATTAGCAGAGGCACCGGGGTTTTAGAGGGTTGCGTGTGGAAGCTTGACTGGGGAAACAGGGGTTGCTAGCAATTAAGGATGAGCCAGCGTAGTGAAAGGATATGAAATAATGCCCCTCTGAAATGTCCACTTCAATCACGATTTTACAATTCCTTATTCTAACCATGTTTCTGCGAAGCGGCACATGCCCTGTGTCCAATGCTGGACCTTTATACAGTTCACATATCAGCTGATTGATCGATGGCCGATATTTCAACAGGTTCGGAGAAAATTAATCGGGTATGTTGAAGTGCTACACCCACAGAGCGCGCTATTTAGGGAAAAGAAGTCATTATGCAAGCCCCTACACTTCATCACTAGGTCATTTCATCACATATGAAATATTTTCTTGGCATTGGGTTGGAGCTCGGCGGCCTACATGTTGGCATTCTGTTGCTAGGGACCCTTTCCAAAACATCGGTGAGCTACTTTATACGGCATCTCCACCTCTCCCTCGCCGGGTCGTTACTGCATGCAGAAGTATAAGGACATTGTGAGTGGTGATATTAGAGGGAAAGTTGCGAGGCTTTGCTGGGGTTTCAGCTGTAAGTTACCGCTTCGCTTACTAACTTACACCTTTTGCGCTCTACAAAAACCCTTCTACAACCACTAAAAACAAATCTTATTTTATAAAACTGGTAGATAAAACGATAAAACAGATACCGTTTGATAATTCTAGATACGTAGCAGCTTAGTAGATAATGTGGTTGTAAAATTTTAGGTGGTAGAGCGGTGGGCTGAGTATAATATTTAAAGTCATATTTTTGTTTGCCAAGACTGAAATGAATATAAGCTTGTTCAGCCTTTAAATACTAACTACCGCTAAAAGCTCTATTATTATTTTATCTACTAAGCTGCTACGTATTTAGAATTATAAAGCAGTATCTATTTTATAATTCTATCTACTAGTTTTATAAAACAAGACTTATTTTTGGTGGTTATAGAAGCATTTTTGCAAAACAGGTGTATGTGTGGGCGGCTCGCTTATTCTCGCACGTGTCTGTTGTGACGTTTTAATGTTGCTTTCATTAGGCATCCTCATGTGTGGCTCCGTTAATATGTCCTCTTTGGGCCGCAAGTAGGCTATTGGCTCGGACGCTCGAGTCAACATCGAGCAGCACCTTCACTTCTGCCACCCCTTGACTTTTCTACATAGCCTTTCAAGAATCAACCTCTTCAACGTGCTTGTATGCTCTCGACTTGTTGGAAGAAAAGAAGCGCAGAATTACATCTTCAAAAGGTGTCCGCAGCCTCGTTTAGACTTTCCACCCCCGTTCCCCAACTCAATCCCCATCATGGTCTCTCATTTGACGGATATTCCAGAGGAGTTAATAGACAATATTTGTCAATTTCTTGCCACCAAAGATGTCTGCCGCTTTCGACTTACTTGTACCAACATCAGAAACAAATCCTATCATGCATGGGCAACAAGCTCCTTCCAGCAAATGGAGTTTATGATTACTCGCAACAGTCTCCAACATCTGATTTATTTTTCAAAGCATAAGAAGTTTGGTCCTTGTATCCGAGAGCTGGGAATCCACGCCGTTTCTATCTCCGCGCTCAGCAAAGACGAATTGATTGAATGGAATGAAGAGAGAGGTGCGATCAAAAGGAGTGGAAGGCGAGCATACAATAGACTTTCGCACGACCAAAACAGACTGCGAAAACGGAGCATCGATGTCAGTATGCTTGTAGAGGCTATGCGAAATCTTCCGAATCTCGGGGTCATTACGGTTTACGGCAATTCTGGTGTCTCACGCGTTTGGGGCGTCAAACAGATTCGCAAGATGACTGGAATATATCCACCATCGGCTCCTGACGTGCGGCAGACGCGGCATTGGTGGACTACTGGAACGGTTGATAAAATGAACGCCCACGTCTTTGCTACAGTGCTATCCGCCATCGCGACAAGTGGTGTCAAGCTCCGAGGACTCTATATTAAGTCTCCTGTTGCTCTGCCGTCCAGGTTGCCAGCGACTCCGAATGGCAGAAGCCGCTCGTTCACCCCAAGGCAGACCCTCTCGGAAGCCCACATTGGACTCCTCAAGCCTGCTTTCAGCCAGCTTAAAACATTGCACCTCACTGCGGCAAGCTGGAAGGATGATCCGGGGAAACTGATGTGGATCACACGTCTCTTAAGTCTATGTCCTGGCCTGGAGGTTTTCCGTCTCATCGCTCCGCATGACAGTGCCCAATTTATCAGCCTTATCTCTCGGTTCCAACTATTTCCAAAAATTCGTGTTCTCAGGTTCTCCAGCATCAACTTTTCCCCAAGCCATCTCATTAGCTTGCTCACCAATCATGCCAGTACCCTGGAAAGGTTCCATCTTCATAACTCAACAATGGAAGACTCAACAATGGAAGAAGGCTCTTACACCCATATTCTTAGGGCATTGCAGTCGTTGCCACGCTTAAATTTTGTCGATTTCAGCACCAATTTCATCACGAGGTGGTATGAGGCGGAGAAGCTATATGTATGGTATTCCGCTGACGGGCCGAGAATAACTAATCTCATACTCGGCGCGGAAAACGGCAAAAAGATGGCTGAAGAGCTTGAAATGGTTATCACACGGCAGCTGGAGGCTGAAGCGGCGTAAGAAACACTAAAATATGGAGCCTGAATAGATTGGGTTCTACTTCCATTGCAGGTTATACTTGGATTAATTTAGGGAAGAAGGTGGTCTTTGAATTTGAGTAGGGGTGTCTTAGATCAACCAGATGGCGCGACATGATCTTTCTGCGAATCGAAATCATAACGCCGCTGCAAGCTTAACTTGCATGCATTGCCATTTATGGCTTGCTTTGTCCTTGGAACTTCTCTTTTCCTTCTAGCATAGCTTTCAGGAGAGTACTCGACGTAGATACAAGTAGCCTAGCATGCTCTACAAGTGGCTGATGTCCGCACCGCTTCTTCTGCACCCGTGATCGGTCTTGAAAGTCGACCAGACATGCAAGGTTTGGAGGCCTGTCCGCATATAGCAAGGAATTGAGTGGTGCATTTCAGTGTGGAGAAAATTTATGTCGGTATAGCTCCATTTCGATCACATCAGCGGTCCAGAGGCGAATGTGGCTCTTCCGCATGTTGTATACTGGAAATGCGATGATACGTCGGTCGCTCCATGGCTTCCGTACCCTGTTCTTCCTCACTGTCCACGCCACTGGCGAGCCTCTCCACCGCCTCACCAAGCTGAGTCTGTGTGCTGGACCTCCAATCGGTCAACTGCACGGACTCTCCATCGCCCTCTCGCGCCAGCAGTGACGTCGCCGCGTCTGGTCCTCCCTCCGCGTCCATCTTCCCTTGCTCCTCCCTCGCCATGTCCTGCGCCGCCCTCACAACATCATAGTCGCCACGCTCGCAGTCCTCCAGCCACTTCTTGAAGTCCGGGTGCCGGTCGATCCGCCTCCCTTGCACGTAGTACGCCTGGTTGACCTCGACCATGACCTCCTCGTTCAGCGACGCTAGAATCCTCAACACGCCGCGCACCTCGGCCACCTCGGCGCACTCGATGACCGAGAACCCGTTCGTCGCCTCGCTCCACTTCACGTACACGATGCCCAGCGCGCGCCCGATGCTGACGACCACGAGCGTCGTCACCAGGTAGATCATCGTATAGTACAGGTTGCCGCCCCAGAAGGTGCCGAAGAAGAAGGTGAGCGACAGCAGGATGAGGCCCTCGAGGAAGCCGGCGAACATAGTCGGGAACGGCGAGCGGGCCTCGGTGGTCAGGTGGATGAGGATGGTGAAGGGCTTGCGGCGCGCGGGCGACCACGAGTGGATGTCGCGGCGGTTGTGGTACAGGAACTGCAGGCGGGCGAGGAAGGCGCGCAGGAACTGCGTCGCGATCTTGAACGGGTTGAGGTTGTGGGGCCGCAAGGGCGGGAGCCCGTTCACCACGTTCTGCACCGTTTGGATGTGCGAGACGTGTCGGATGGCGGTCGTGCCGTGCAGCAGGTGGATGCGCACGAGCTCGTGGTGGCCCAGCTGCCACGACAGGAACTTGAAGGCCATGCTGATGCAGCTGGCGGCGAGCACCCACCACGTCTGGCCCTGGGTCGTGCAGTCGTAGATGGGCCAGCCCGAGATGTAGTAGTAGAGGTTTGGGAGCGAAATGGTCAGGAGCAGGCCGACGTGGATGAAGAAGATGAAGTAGGAGAAGAGCCACCACAAGTTGCGCGGGATCCCCCAGTGCGACTTGCGGTTGCGGAACTCCTCGATGGCGCGGCGCAGCCGCTGGAACTCAACGTTGTCCGAATCGTGCGCGCCGCTGTTCCAGGCGTTCAACTCGGCGTAGGGGACAGCGTGGAAGGCGTCGTCGGCGCCGAAGGCGTTGATGGGTTGGCGGAGCCCCACGAAGAGGAGGATGCGGTTTATCCACGTGGAATTCTCTTGCTTCGAAATCCGATCTTGACCCAGTTCTTTTAGGCGGTTAAGGGATCGGCCGGGGAGCTTGGAGAGGTTCATTTTCTGGCGGGGATGTATGCCGCTCTTCGTCTTCACCGGCAGCCCGAAGCTCAATGCAGATGCCGACAAGCCCACGAAAAGGCTTGTGGAGAAGACCTCGGACGAGCTGGCAGCGTATAGATTTCCGATCGTGAGTAGCGTCGGCAAAAGCGTCATCAAAGTCGTTGACATTGCCATCGCCATCTGGACATATTGTGGCGTGACTTGCATGGTTTTGTTGATAGCCCACGCGCATTGTGGCTCAAGATCTCCTCCTGTACCGAGTCCAAACATACCAAATTTGGCCAGCCAGTATGGATCTGCTGCGGTCCATCCCGAAATGTAGTCTGTTGTGACGGAGGGTGTATCTCGCGCATAAGCAGTTTTAAACAGCAAAGAAATGAAAAAGATGATGATATGCTGGCGCATTGTAGTGACGATAGGACCAGTATGAGAAGAATGGAGAACGTCAGGGATATGGCAGCTGCATGTATATGATTTCAGGGGGACATGAAGAGGAATAGAGAAATGAAGAGCCGAAAATTTTGGGGGTTGGAGACGTGCGGTCTAGTTAAGATATGAGTGGAGTGGGCAACCACAGTGAGAATGCCCATGTTGGTGGCGTTTTTAAAAAATCCTAATGAGCTTCGGGCTCAAGGCAGATGTGTCTGACGATATGGGCACTATTCTCCTTTTCGATCGAAGTAAGGATTCGAGCGGGAAAAGTAACCCGAAACTGACAAGGGCTGACATGGCTATTTATTTGTTATCTCGGCCCCCAGACCTTCCCGGTCGCTTGATACAACGCTTACTACTCTTGATCAATTTCACTGTAGGTGGCTTAGTCTCCCGTTTGGATACAACAATTCTAGAGCCTAAATTAGGCAATAACTACAATTTATGTAAAGATTCTTAAAAGATAATTTTATTAAGAAGAACCTAGAGAACGATATGGAGGTAAGCTATTTGCTTAATTTTGCTACACGTGATGGCCGTCTGGTAGTGAGGTAATTATTTTGTACCCCTTAAGGGGATTTGATGAAGAACCCAGGTTTGGGATGAAGTTGGGGGCCAAAACAGAGCTAGTGAGCAGCATGCAGGTGACTCGCGCCAGACGGGAACGTCGATCTTGGCGACGCGGGAGAAAGTGCCTACTTCTAGGGCCATGCCTTATTTTATCATCGCCAGGTCGCGTTTAGTGATCACCGTCTCTTTACTTAGCTTGTGTATCAGTCTTGATCACTAAAACTTTTAGTACTTTGAAACACCTCGATTTGCTCTTAGTTATTTAAACTTTTCGAGCAACGGCTGTGACGTTTTCTAATCTCCGCAGGTGCACGAGTTGCTCTATATTTTACTCTCATAACTTCTTCTTGCGCTTAGAGCCTATGTGGTCCAGTCTTTTATATCTCCGTTGACTCATTTTTACTTTGACATTTCATTAGAGTAACACCGACCATTCCGTCATTCTGGGTTATCCCTTAGCACGTTAGGGTCCGTAGACGAAGTAGCCCGTGCGCGAACGCCAGAATCAAAAGTACGCGTATGGTCACAGAGCCTTGATCTTATTGATTCTATTGGTTAGATCTTATCGATAACCTACGGACCTGAATCAACGTGCTAAGGGATAAATACAGTCAGAACACTGATAACGGATGCTATTAGCGAATGCAGAAGTGGAAGCTTAGCCTCTTAGCAAGTCTTAGCCTCTCAAACATCGATACATAGTTTCCTGGAGTTCGCCCAGCTACTATTCTCCGCTAAACAGCCTATCTTATTCGATTTCAAAACGAGTGTCACAGATACATCTGCCATGTTTCCTATCCAATCCTCCCATCTCTTTCTAGCTAAGCTCAAATCCATTCCTAAATCTTCTCGATTCCCCCATTTCCCGCATACTCTAGATTGTCCATTTGTATAATACTCCTCTTCCTCTCTTGCACGGCTACCATCTCAACAATACTCATATGGCGACCACCCTCGCCCATCTGCTCCATTTCCGCAAACGAAAGTGCGGGCCTAAAATTCTTGCTCTTCCACGCCTGGGATACCGTACCGTAGAGCTCATCGACTTGCTCGAGAGAAAGGCCTTTAGTTTCATAGATCATGAAGTAAACGAATGCAATGCAGACGAGGCAGAAGGAGCCCCAGACGAAGAAGACTTTGGATTGCAGGTTGGCATGCGCGGGGTCAACCATGTAGGGCGTGCAGTAAGCGATGGCCTGGTAGGCTTATTAGAGAATGCACATATCGAATGTTCCGGTCTGAGTAATATGCGGATCACTCGAGGGAATCGGGAAAGGGGGTGGGAGAAAAGAAGGGTAAGTCTACTCACCCAGTTCAACAACCAGTTACTTGCGGTTGTCATACTCAAGCACTTAGCCCTGACCTTCAACGGGAACAGCTCACCAGTCACAACCCATGCGACTGGGCCCCAGCTGCTTGCGAAGAAGAAGATGTAAATGCACACAAAAGCGATGGCCGCGCGTTGGGCGGGCAACTCGGCGGTGCCCGATGCGGTCCCCGTAATTGCAACAATAAATTGGCAGACGCACATGCCCATAGCTCCAATGAGTAGGAGGTTGCGGCGACCAAGCTTCTCAACAGCGTAGAGGCCGGGAAGGGTTGATGCTACGTTGATTGTATTGGTAATAACTTGAATAATGAAGGGGTTTTGGAATCCAGCATTCTTGAAGTACTGGGTACCATAGTAGACTGTGAGTTACAGACACTGGTTAGCGGCTATCCGTGATATGCGGAATACGTCGGAAAAGGCTTTATGCATGAGGGGAGATAGAATGCGCACATATAAAGTTAACACCAGTCAGCTGCTGTAGAGCTTGCAAAAGACAGCCAGTAAGTAGGCGCTTGCCCATGGTACCTCTGATGCATTCTAGATACGAAGCTTGTCCAATGCTCATTTCGTAATGATGATTCGCTTGCACTTCGTTGAGTTCCTCAAGGACGGCTGGATGGTTAGGCGGGAGACTACGAAGTTTACCGAGCGAAATTGCAGCCTGAAGTGTCTTGTCAGAACTCAGCCTAGGGTTTTTAGTGAAAAAGGAGGTACCTTGTCATAGTTGTCTTGCTTAATAAGGTAGCGAGGTGTCTCTGGGAGGAGCAGAAGACTGGCCACAAATCAGATGTGCTAACGGAGTCTCTAGAGTTCTATTTACCCGAAAACGAGAATTAGAGACCATAAGAACTGAAGAGCGATTGGAATTCGATAAGATCCGGTATCATTGCGATCCTTCGTGGAATTGTTGACAATCGCGGCAAGTAACAAGCCGATAGTAATGGCAAGCTGGTAGGCTCCTACAACTGTTCCTCGAATCCATTTCGGAGAAGTCTCAGACTGATACATTGGAACTATTATAGAAGTTAGCGGACTCTTGTTCTGGCGGATCCCCTAGCCGGGGGCCCGAAGCACACTCGAGCTTGCACCAACTTACTGATAGCAGAAATCAGACCAACGCCAAGACCAGCAGAAAACCGCCCGGAAATGAACAAAAACTGTGATGTGGCAGCTGTTTGACTAATTACACCAAGGTTGAAGACACATCCGGCAGCGATCATAAGACCAAGCCGACGGCCCACCCTGTCTGCAAGCGGAGCAGCCGAAAGGGCCCCGAAGAAGGTACCGGCGGACAGAATCGAAACGATGAGCGAGTTTTGAGAGGCAGTAAGTTTACCATCATTGCCAGGAGTGGTGAATTTCTCGAGCCAGTAGGGCATGGCCAGGATGCCGGAGATGGTTCCAGTATCATATCTTAGAAGCCGTGTTAGTTTGAAGGTGTCGTTGGGGGGTTGTGGATTCTGACCCGAAGAGCACACCTCCAAAAGCTACAAACAGACCAATACAGATAGCAGGCCTGAGCCAATTAGTTTGAATGAAATCCCAGATCGATTGAAGCACCCACCAAGCTTTGCCTGGAACATCGGCAGGTTTCTTGAGAGCAAATTTCCCCATTATTGCGAGTCAATTACTGCGGTGGAGGGTGGTAGAGCTGGGGGGAAGACACCTAATTTTCCAAAGAGGACCATGAGGTACCACTTTGACCCTCAAAAGATCGAGCTCCTCCGCTCTTATTTAAGGCAAAGGACTCCAGATGTCCATCCCTGCCATAATACCCCCCCAGCCTCCACTATCATGAAACGGCGAAGGTGGTCAGGAGTGTCCACTCCGAATTTCTCCTCGCGCAAGCCCAAGCTGCGGTTCCTACAAAATATTAATGCCTCACCTAACGTCCCATGATGTAAGTGCATGCGGGAACTGAAATAGAGCGCCTGGGTGATGCCGGGGGAAGTAAAGAGGCGTCCACGATACCCCACATTTAAGTTTCCAACCATGATGCAGACGGCGGACAAGCAGGGACGTGCGCCCGGGATGGAAGAACGGTTGAAAACAAGCGTGTGGTCTCCGCCTCCAACTTCTCCATCAAAGCTTGATGAGCGCCTGTGGACCATGTAGGCCAAGTATGTCTAAAATGCCAAAATTCCGATTTGTGACATGCATGAAAGTTAAAAAAATGAACGAGAGAATGTATTCTACATGAAAATGTGACATGTAAGACGCCTCTGAGACTTTAAAAAAATACCGCCTCGGGGAAGAGAAAATACCTCGATACCAACAATCTGCATTATCCAAGAGTTGTACTGTCTAAGAGTTGTACTGTCCAGGAGTTGTATTGTCCAGGAGTTGTCCAGGAGTAGCAAACTGTCTCTGCGGAAGGAATTGCCTTTCATATCGCCTACATGCCTATCATTCCTTATCTAGGTATATATAAGGCAGCTTGTCAAAGGGTCCTCGCGAGATGTGCAGCAAGATACAGAGCTCCGCTGACAGCTAACGAGCCCTGCCTGCGATCGCTGCAATCGGGATAGGTTGATAGGGGAAATACCCTTGGGAGTGTGCGTATCACAGGATGCAGGGATCCGGTTAGCGGTTATCTTATAAATCAGACGCTCCATAGTAGAATTTATCTAATAAATCAGACCCTCGGGAAGAAACCCCGCCACACTGTAGCGCTAAAGACTAGCGCCACGCTCGTAAACTCCTATAAACTCTTAAGCCAATTAGATTACCTTACTTTAGTCCTATAGACTCCTATAAACTCCTTACCTAATTAGATTCTATTAAAAGGACTTTCTCCCTAAGGGTCTAATAGTAAATAGGCGCTATTTATATATAAATATAACGTTTCTTATTAAACAATAACTCTTCTATATTTTATACTTTAAACTAACTCTAAAATCCTTATAATTAGATCTAACTAAAAGCTATTTACTTCCTCTATTTAGGTATAAAAAAAGATATACCTTTATTTAGTAATTTATAAAACTCTTTATCTAATACCTCTTTTAGCTCTTAACTAATATTTTAATAAACTAAATAATAAGTTTAATAGTAATACTATTAAGGCTCTTTAGCTTTTCTTTAATAAACCTTATTAGTAGCTAGGTAACTAAAATTCCAAGCTAAAGACTAGAAGGAAGTAGAGAAAAGGATATATCTATATATATAGCGCTAAGTCCCTATCTAAGCCCTTAACTAGGGTCTATAATAGTACTGTAATATCTTATACCTAGGGTTATCTACTAAAACTCTTACTCTGTAGAGCTAGTCTTTTAGTTCTATTACCTCTATCCTTAAAAGCGTTACTATTAAAAAATTTCACCTTTATTAGCCCTTCGTAGATTTTTTAGGCATTTACTCTTTATAGTGTTAACTATACTATAGCTTACTATCCTCTTATATTAATTTTCCATATATCTCTCTAATATTAATCTATTTATTATTATATAATAGTAGTTCGTTTCTTTATATTTCTTTATATTTCACTTTAATTCCTTTCTCTTTCTCTTTCTCTTTCTCTTTCTCTTTCTCTTTCTCTTTCTCTTTCTCTTTCTCTTTCTCTTTCTCTTTCTCTTTCTCTTTCTCTTTCTTATCTTTATTAAGCTCTTATATATCTTCTTTATTTCTATATATAGGCTTAGGCCTTAGGCCTTAGTATAGCGCTATTCCTCTTCTACTTTTTCTACCTACTTTACTAATACATCTTTTCTACTCTAGGATTACTAGAAAGTCCTTCTTTAGGAGGCCTTAAGACCCTTCTATACCCTAACTAAGTATATCTTAATATACTTTATAGTACTATAGTTACACTCCTTTAGTACTCTTTATATAACGGCCGCCTTAATATATAGCTATAGGAGATATATTTACTTCCTTCTTAAGTAGTACTGTAGCCATTTACTTATACCCGCTAGTTAATTTTTAAAGGTAAACTACTTAGACCTTTTAGAGTAGCTTAATATAAGGTATATTGTCTAGGTGCATAGTAGGGAGTAGGTAAGCCGAGTATAAGTTATAAGGAGAGTTAATAGAAGAGGACAATATAGTAAAGAGTATGGCAATAGCCTTATACAGAGAGACAAACTAATAAGAAGGGAAAGGGCTATAAGCGGCACTTAGGCAATGCACCTAAGTAAGAGTTAAAATAACCCTTATAACGACTTAAAGATAGGAGATATTTAAGGATAAAGATAAAGAGGAGGGGGTAGTGTTATAGACCTTATATTAATAGTAGTGCGACTACTAAGAGGAGATATAAATTAGTTAATTAAGATAGTATAGAGGGCACTGGAACTGATTAAGCTATAGGATAAGAGATAGTTAAGTTATATAGCTAGTTATGTTATAAGTTTAGAACGTAGAAATGTAGAAATATAGGAATATAACGTACTAATGTACTAATATACCAATATAGAAGAGCCGCAATAGCAGCGAAACCAGCCCAAAAACCACTTAATAAAGCAACCCGATATCGGAATCCTATTCCCCGCACCGAGAAACCCCATAAAACCACGTCGCCCCCCATCTAGAGCATAGGGGACGACGGAGGGGCGTAGGCTTCCTGCTGGAGTCGTGAGAGTCGCAACGTATGGGAGCCGAACTACAAACCAGGTGGGCAATAACGCAAAAAAAACAGCTGCCAGCAATAGTAAAAACTAAAGGAAACACTTAAATAAATTAAAGACAATCTTATAAAAGAGGAGAAAGAAACTCTACGGCACTAGATACTTACCCCTATTTAAGAGGCAATATAATATATTAAAGCCCTCTTAACGCGTCTAGTCCCCTAAATAACCTAAGAATAAGAGACTAAGGCCTAGCTTAACTAAATTAAAGCTAGTATTAAGAAAATCTAAAAAAAAACGCGTAAAGGAGAACCCCTAGGCCTAGAAGTTCCCCTAGTACAGGTCTAAACTTAAGCAGCTATTGCTACACAGGCAGCCCGCACGGTAAACGTAGTCGCGGTACTATAGAGAGTAAGTATATACGTCCGGCTTAAGGAGCCCTAGGGCTATAAACTAGGGGAGCTTCTTAAAACTATTTAGAGAATAATACTAAGCGCATACGCCGTACGTACCTTTAATAGTGGGGACATAGATGTCTATATCCCCTCCTAAATAATAAAGGACTAAATCCTAAACGGGCTAGACGCGCTAAGACTTAGGATACTAAGGAAAGATTACCTCCTAAAAGTACCAGGAATCCCACTTAAGACTCTAATTAACAGTAAAAGGGATATAGATAATTTAGAATTAACTTAATCTATCTATAAAGCTATAAAGCGCCTTATACCTAGGATAGCTATTAGCTAGATCCAATAGCTATATAACCCTAAAGCGTAGGCAAAACGCTAGGCAAACTCTAGCAGCGCCTAAAGAGAACTTAAGAAGACTAGGGGAATAATTATAATTAGCATCCTAACCTAAGCAATTTAGCAAAAGATTATAAAAAGTAGGATAGTTATTAAATCCCAGCTTTTTAAGACTAGGCTATTTAAGAATAGCGTAATTATAAAGTAATACTACTACTATAATTAATAAGGGTATACATAAAGCGTATATAAAAAGTAAATAAAATGTAGACAATATATAGGACCATATAACACCACAGATTGCCCTAAGGAAAGGGTATTCTATATTAACTGCGGTAAAGCCTATAAAGTATAGTAAAGAAAGGAGTATAGAACCTTTTAAAGCTACCTTAAAGGTATCCAAATAAAGAGAATAGCCCTCTTAACGCAGTCGCTCCGTATATAAGAAGCTATAAAAATAATATATCAACCCTTAATACTAGGAAACCTTATAATTAGCACTAATAAAAAAAGAGGATAGGAAATATCTTACCTAGGGACCTAAGAATAACTACTTAAACGGGGACCAGGCAAACTATCTTTTATTAAAATAGTAAGCAGAGATATATTATAATTAAGGCTCTAGCTTTACGCTAATAGAGCAATAATAATTAATAGTAAAAACGATAAGGAATAGGACATAGATATAGATAAGCCCATACCTACTTTAAATAAGTAAGTATATAATTATCTAGTATAACTGCGGAAATGTAAACTAAGGGGCATATCGCCCCTTCTTTAACAGCATTACGCCGGCGGACTACTAGGTCCTTATAATTTAGGAGCTAGTATATAATAAATACACTAAATTAATATACTGCCCTAGGGGATTTATACTTATATATAACGCTCTCCCTACAACAAAGGTCTGCTTTATAATTAGCCGGAATATTAATGCCGCGTATTAAAAGCGTAGACAGTACAGCCCTTTTACTATAGCCCTCTAAATACGCCTAAAGGGGCTAAAGGCTATAATTATTAATATTTATAACCCGCGCGAAGATGGCCCTTAAATTAGGGCATGGCCTAAGGTTAAAATAGCTATTAAAGAAGCTAAGGGAGAAATTATACTCTTAGGTAACTTTAACACCTACTACCTAATATAGGGTGGAAAGCATATAGCCAGTAAAGAGCAGGCGGAACGCCTTTTAGCCAAAACCAACGCTAAAGGCCTAGTACTCGCTATACTAAAAGGAGAGCCTATATAGAAAAGAGGGCAATAGGAGAGTATAATAGACCTTATATTTATATCACTAGATTTATATAGAAAAGTTAACTTCTATAGTATAGTTAAGGAATAGGCCCTTATAAGAGACTATATACCGATCCGCATCTAAATTAATAACGCCGGCTATCCGCTAGCAGAACGCTAGCGCCTTACCCTTAAGAAGCTAAACTTATAGGGCTTTCTCTAAAGTATCTAGGAGCTTAACTAGGCTATATCTAAAGACCCCTTTTAAGCCCTTTAGGAAGGGATTAAGCAAGCACTTAAAGAATACTACCTATAAGCACAGCCTAGCCGGTAGGCCCGTTAAGAATAGTCGCCATAGGCTATATAGCTCTACGCTAGCGCCTAATAGGCGTAATAATAGCTCTAAGCTTATAACAACCCTAAGGACTACTAAAGATATTTAGTATTAAACAACTAACTATAAAAAGAGACTAGGAGAGTTAGTTATAATAACTAGAGACGCTTTATTTATAAAATTACTAAAGATTAGTTAAAACTATATAATAAGGGACTTTAAACTCTATTAAAATAGAGCAAAAAAGCAAGTATAGTAAAGGCGGACCCCTATCTACTAGACCTTAGGAGGTCTACTAAGGATCCCTTAACAGATAATAATATCACAAAGGCTAATATCCTTATAGCTAAGTTCTTTTCTAAAACTAAAATAGCAGACCTTAGCGATATAGAGATAATAAGGGAATAAAATATACTTAATATTAGCCCTACTATCTTAATAGAAGAAATTAGTAAGCTTATTAGGAGTCTTCTAAATAAAAAAGCCTTAGGGCTAGATAGTATACTAAATAAGGTCCTTAAAGTAGTTGCCCTAGTTATTATAAAAGATTTAGCAAAAGCAGCCAGTTATTACTTTACTAGCGGAATAATACCAGAAAGCCTTAAAGAATCTATAACTATAGTATTATATAAAGAAGAAAAGAAAGACTACTCTCTCCCAGGTAGCTATAAACTAATTACCCTTAAAAACACGCTAGTAAAAGTCCTAAAAAAGTATATAGCTAATATTATATCTAAGGCTGCGGAGGAGCAGAGGCTACTTCCTTAAAACTAGATAGGAGTAAGGCGTAAATAATCCACACTATTAGCGGTAGGACTGCTTAGCTCCTATATATAAACGGCATAGCAAACGCGCCGCGGGTATATAGTATTAATGCTAAGCCTAGACTTAGCAGGGGTATTTAATAACGTCTCCTATAAAAGGCTCCTCTATATTCTAAAAAGAAAAGGCTTTCTAAAGTGGCTTATAAACTTTATATAAAGCTTCCTAATAATATGTAAAACCCGCATTAAGTTTACAGGATATAAGAGTAACTGGATTTAAACGCAGATAGGTATCCCCTAGGGGTCACCCTTATTACTAATCTTATTCCTCTTTTTTATATTAGAGCTATTAGAGAAATTCCAGCGCCCTAATAGCGGCACGCTAGGGTTTAGCTTTATAGACAATATAAACCTTATTACCTAGAGGGACTCCGCGGCAAAAAACTGTCAATAATTAGAGGCTACCTATAACTACTATACTATATAGGCAAATTAATATAGGGCGGCGTTCGCCCCTAAGAAGTACTAGCTTATATACTTTATAAAGCAACGGCGCCACGCCATTATAGACCTTATGTCTACCGTGCGTATTACCAGCTGTAAGACAGCCCCTTAGAAAACCAGTATATAAGTCCTAGGGATCTAGGTAGACCCTAAGCTTTAATAAAAAAAGTAGGTTAAAAAGGCCGCAAGTAAGGGCTTAGCAGCCTTTAAAGCAATATTAAGGATCACCGCATCTATATAGGGCCTATTAATACGCCGCTTACGCCTCCTATATACAGCCACCGTCCAACCAGCGATGCTATATAGCGCCTAAGTATAGAGAGTACGGGACGACGGCGGAACGCTAGTAAAAAGCTTACTTAAACTACTATAGAAAGTCTAGAACTAGTATCTCCATAGGGTTATAGGGGCATACTAGTAAACACTAATAGCTATAATAGAGAAGGAAGCGGCTATTCCCCTAATCTAACTCTATATTAAAACAACAGCCTTCTAAAGAGCCGCTAAGACAGCCTCTAATAGGGTAGAAAAGAAATTAGTAAAGGCACTTAACGGTATTTAGAATATATTAGTAAAGCGCTAGTAAAAAACAAAACGGCTACTAGTACTATTAGAAGCGCTTAGGGAATATATAAAGGACTATAAAAATAAGATATAAGGCTTCCTTGCGTACTAAAAGGACTATATAGAGTAGGAAGCTATAATAAACCCCCGTAAGCGTGGCTAGTAGAACGCCGGCAGAGCGTAAGCGGAGCGCCGCCACTATATAGGAGGTCACTAGCACTAAAGGCGGGCAACCACCTTTATTATAAAATAGGCAGATTTAGAATAGCAATGACGGTAGTAGGTAAAGGCTAAAGACCGCATAGAAACTACGTAGAAGACCCTATAAGGGAAACCTACAATCCTATTATACAAAGGCCTAATAAAAGCAGAGGCTATAGCACTATTTCTTCTTCGCATAGAGGTAATAGGGCTTAATACATGGCTTATATCCGTCAGTATACTAGCGGTTCTCCCATAGTGCGAATACGGCTAAATAAGGCAGATAGTCTACTATATACTGTTCCAGTATCCAAACTACTAAAGGGCGGACTTTATAGCAAAATGCGCCTCTAAATGCCTTTAGGATGTTTTAAATAATAAAAAAAGCGCCTAAGTGGCAGCAAAATAGCTAGTATAGTTAGGTGTTTTACCCTAGTTTTAGGCAGTAAAGGCAATAGATACAGAGGACATAAGTAAATACTAGCCCTTTTAAAGCCTAGAGGACTAATAAAAGAATAAGGGTAAAAGGATAAGGAAAGAAGGGGGTAGAGTAAGATTATCCGCGAAGCATAGCCAGTTGGCTTAATATACAGACTTAAAGGCAGGTAGAAGGCGAGCCGCCGGCGCTCCGATGTCGAAACGCTGCTATCTCTCCAGCGCGGCCTAAGGTAGGGTTTTCTCTAAGTTAAAGTTTTTCCTATAGAAGGTATTAGCCTGCGTAGACCCATTAGGGGGACTAAGATGGGCGGTAAATTGAATTTATTATTATTAATATACCAATATAATTAGTATATTTCTTAGGCGTAGTATTATATATTTAAAGGACTATAGTCCCTACCTAGATAGTTCTTTTCTTTATAGTAAATCTTAGAATATAATTAGAGTTAATATATTAGGCAACCTACTCTACTAGTTATATTTACGTTATTAACTTCTTATTTACCTATATACCTAGCCTATTAATAAGTCTACTATAGTATTTTCTATAAGGCTTCGTTACAGAGATGCTTATAAAGTACTATTTTAAAATTTAGTATATTAAGGGTACTAAAAACGCAAGAGCAGATATACTAAGTAAAAAGGTAAAAGTATAAAATAATAAGAAACTATTAGGAGCAATATTATAAAAAGACAAAGATAGAACAATTAGGTATAATTGCCTAAATAATAATAACTTAAAGAAGTAAGATCTATAAGGTATTAGAGAGTATATAGTTATAGAAGATCTAGGAAGCGCAGCTTAAGGATCTAAACTTAGAGTAATATAAGCATTAAGAGGCTATATATATTCTAAAGGGAGTTATAAAAGAGCTTATTAAAGATTTCTATAGGGGAATAATATAAGGATATAATAGAGCTATAGGCTTAGTGTTAAGACTCTAAAAAGAGTATATTATTTAAAGAATTTAGGGACTAGTAAGATAAGTTATAAAGGAATGCCTAAATTACTAGTAATAATTGGGGTTTTGGTGTTGGAGCATCCAAATTCGGATGGTTTGGACGCTGCTTTTAGAGGCTCCAACACTGCGTCTAACCCCGCAACCCTTGCCGCCCTTAGGCCTATCACCCCTGTCACCGCCCTTACCCCCTAGTCACTACCCTCACCCATAAAACCTACTACATCAGAATACTGCGGCCATTAAAGCGCTTACCCTTTAGGTCCTTAAAAGTTAACCCAGTTGGCACCATGGAGGAAGGATATAAATACTTACGCCAGCCTCTTACCCAACCCGCCTCTTCTTTACTACCGCCATTTATAACTTACCTGTCCCTATTTTAACACTATAACTCTCTTAACCCGAACTGTAGACCTCTTTCCTCATTTTATTCTTTTAGCGCACGTCTTTACTTCTCCCTCTTATACGCTCTAGTTACTCTTCACTACTCCTTAGCTAACTCGCTACTCCTCCATCGCCGTTCTACCTATAATTGTTGTACTCCTCCCACCCACAGCCCTACGTTACTCCATCGCCCTTCTCCGCTTCCCTTTCATCTCTTAAGTCCTCACCCTTCTTCTAGCATATTATTGCCCATATCTGGTCTTACAGGATAACGATACAGGCTTAAAGACAGCCCTAATAAAAGAGAGTTAAGCACGCAGGGGATTATTACAAAAATCTTGGCAAAAAGCTAGCACTATAAGGTCTAGTTAAAGTGGAGTATATAGACACTACTAAGACTAATATAAGCGGAGTATGGGAGAAATGGAAGCTGTAAGTTAAGTACTTATTATCTTACGAATCCTACTTACTAGCGATTAGATATTGCAAAGAGATTAACTAAAATCCTACCAACTTTCTAGCATCTTTAACCGCAGGATATTATATGGCGTTCTTTAGATGGGTTTTAGATTGCTTTCCTCGTATACAGAAGAAATCTAGTCTCCACCAGTACTAGAGAGTGCTTAAAATGCTATTTAAAGAACATATAAATGGCTGGATAAAAGATGACGTAATAAAGGACGTAAATAATATATGGATTCCCTCTATAAAGACTAAAAGCGTTATTACTAATACAAGTGCTATAGTATATTAAAATCCTAAGGAAGACGTATAATCTTAATATATCTATACAGGATAAACCGGTATTATCAGTCGACGACCTTCTTTAAGTGTTATACTACCACTGGGTGCTTAACACCTAGGCGTATCCCGACGAGAAACAGCGGTTGCTCCTTACTCTACTATTGCTGTTCGCTGCCTATACGGGGGCTCGGCCATACTCGCTAGTTAACGCGGCTGTAAAGAAGGTTAATAAGGTTATAGAGAGCGACACAGAAGAGGCTAACCCTTATAACAATATTAATGAACTTGACGATGGATACGAAAGCGCGTATTTAAATAACGGCAAGTATTATAAGGACGAATTCTCTTACGCGGGCGTAGATACGAACGAGTTAAAATTAATACTCTACTAGGATGTTATAATACTTACAGTGCGAGTTGGAGATCGTATAGTACTGGCTATGTTTATTACAATAATCCACAGAAAGGGAGAGGATCGAAAGCCTTAACCGCAAGTATCTATATTTTACTTTCCCTTTGTTTATAGGCTAATAGGTTTATAGGAAAACGTATAAAGTATATTAGAATCCTAACCCTTTCCTTTGTCCTATTGCCCTTATAGTTACTATAGGACTTCGTAATAATGCCTTCGCCGCCTTAAATATACGAGACCCTAAACAGATTCTACGTGCTCGGGTACCCGCTTAAAAACTATACAGAATCTTTAGGTGGAAGGAGAGCAAACTAAATGAACCTATATTTCGCGAACCAGAATGTTGTAGAGGCCAAACTTCCACGTCCGAAAAGAGCCCTGTACCCCTACGCGCCGAAACTTCTCGCCGTTATATAAAGTAACTAGGACGCGATATTGGTCTTAAGCAGCTATTATCGCAATTATATATCCGGCGCACTACCGGAAATGCTATTAATAGTACGCTCTCCTTATTAGCTTAATTCTACCTATTCTATAGATCTAGGCTAACTTTACCTAAATTTATAGACGTGGCAACTGCCGCTAAACGAGACTAGGTTATGGGCCATTCTTACGACGGCATATTTCAGTTTTATATCAACTAGCGCGTTAAGTGTAACGTCCAGGCAGTATATTTAGACGAGCTATCCGATAGGGCTTTAGTAAAGGTTATAGGAAATATAAGCCTAATATTTAACCCGTACGCGCCAAAAGGGTTAACTAAAGAGTAGCTATACGAAGTTGCAAATCACCCAGAGATAGTTAAGTTGCGTTAGTAGAGAGATAAGTTAACGAAGGAAATAAAACAGATGCAAAATGGCTCTAAGCCTTTTATTCCTTCCGATAAAGAAGACCTTATTTAATAGAGAAAAGAAGCAAACGCTACTCTAAATTAAAAGATAAAGTATTTACAAGATAAGGCAGAACGGATGACTAGAGAAGCGTATTTTATAAACAACAATATAATAGAGCTTAAGGAGGAGTGTAAAGGCGTATTACCCGATAATTTAAGCGCTGCTAACTAGGCCGTCACTGTTACCTACTAGCTAAAGGAGCGGGCCCACATTGCAGAATTGCTTAGCAGCCCATATGGAGATCTTGCGAAGCCAGTATACCTTAACCAGCGGATCGATCTTATCCGAAATTTTACAAAGTTATGCTTACGTTAAGAGGCTCGGCGACGAAATATGCCTTCTAACTCGTTAAAAGGGATAGCTATAAAGCAGGAAGGTTTGGCAACGCCTTAATCATTCCCTTTAGAATGTAACCCTCGCTAGTGTCTATTTTATATAGGTAATAAACATTTACCTTACTAGCAGAGGATTTTCTATTAGAGTCGGCTAGCCAAGATAATGGACTATATTAAGGATAGCCATCTCCATTCATTTGCACTAGATGCAAAAATTCCCTGTAATCATCTAGTATGCAAGAAAAGGCATATAATATTAAATGGCGTTTTATACTTCAAAAGCCATACTTAGATAGTTTATAAAGTAAAGCATCGGGTTCTAAAAACGAATTCCATATAACCTTTCTACCTTTATTACAATAAGTATATTATACTAAGGGAGCTAAAAGAAGAGAGAAGGGAAGGAGGGTTTAATTTTAGTAGAGTATAATTTAGTAAGGGCGTAATTCTTAGTAAGGGTTGCAATTTTAGTAGGGATTTTTTTAGGATAGTAGTAAAGAGATACCCCCTAATTGGTATACGGACACCCCCCAATTAATACACAGACACCCTAACTAATTAAGTTTGGTTCCTTCCTAATTAAGTTAAAATATTACGTGGATTTAAGTTGTTTGCATCTATATCGCGAAATAAATTATTAAAATATAACTCTTATAACTGTAATACCTTAATTACGCAGTGCCTTGTAAGGCGCCGCGTGAGCTTATTTAGGTGCTGCTACCTCTGCTTAATGTCTACGAACTGCCTCTACAAGCACGCCCGCGCTTGCGCTCGCGCCTACGCCTACGCCTAGTAGATGTAGGTCGGTCTTACTATAGAGCGTAGTCGCACCAACCTATACACACCCTGCGCCCGTGCCCACGCCTACGCCTACGCATAGTATACCTAGTATTCTGTTTAAATGCTAATGGCTCGCGATAAGTTAATATATTAACGCAAACGGGGCCAGTTGGGCGGCCGCAGCGGCGCTTAATAGTTAGAGGTAAGGTAAATGCGAGGTTTTAGGTATGCGCGCAACGGTTGTGCATTAATATAGATGTAAACAACTTAAATCCATGTAATATTCTAACTTAATTAGGAAGGAACTAAACTTAATTAGTGGGGGGTATCCGTGTATTAATTGGGGGGTGTCCGTATATTAATTAGGGGGTATCTCTTTACCGCTGTCCTTTTTTTAAGAGAAGAGTAATCTGCGTC
>Ga0307515_10000783_pt1 | contig 73252 bp, 81 predicted proteins | sample 17_EM_MG_FD_194513 | JGI IMG/M metagenome (GOLD analysis project Ga0307515, IMG submission 194513) | Populus trichocarpa ectomycorrhiza microbial communities from riparian zone in the Pacific Northwest, United States - 17_EM | ecosystem: Host-associated > Plants > Roots > Unclassified | place... | reverse complement strand
TCGGGGTCCGTCGGTAAAAGTCTGATTCCTTGGGGCATACCGGATAACTTTTGACAATTTTAGCAGACGCCCACTTGGTACCCCTTACGAAATTTGAAAGTTAAGTGTTCGGGGTCTCGGGTAGGTTTGTACAACTACTGGGTAAGCTTTTTGGACCGTCAGGAAAGAAAAAACAGGATTTTTTACCAACTTTCCACGCATAATGCGAAATTTGAAATGCAAGGCTCTCAAGCTCACATAGCTGAGTGGACGCTTAACTGATCCCATACCACCTTCTGCTGAGCATCCCCTCGCACGGCACGCGCAGTTTTGGCAGTTTGGCAGCGAGCTCCAACACTGGGTGACCATGGGATGGTGCATTGTCCTTGGCATTTTCTACAACCGGCCGATCATGTGATCGCTTCCCTACTATTCTCTGCTTTCTCGGTGGGACCCATCACTGACATAAATGCCCATGGCCGCTTCCAATTTCGCTCCACAGATACTCCGCCCATGGACACCGACCGGCTCCTCAAGATTGCCCAGGAATACTTTGAACACGAGTACGCTTCCTATTTTGGCGGCACATCCCTTCTGGCTGGAGCTGTTGTCTGGTTCTATGCGACCGACATAAGTCGTGCGTTCAAGGTCAACTCTCTCTCTCAGCTCATAGATAAGCTTTCGTTCTAACCACTGTTTCCAGCATACCGCCTACCGCTTCGGTTACCTGCAAAAGTCGGGGAAAGCACCCATTCCTGGTCCACCGGAAGACACGCGCATCATACGATTCATAGATGGGTATGTCCTCGAGCTCAACCGCCGTACGACTTTCCAGTCTCGACTAACCGCCGCCCGTTCCGCAGCCCCCGTATGGTGACCGAATACCGCCAAAAATTCGGTCCCTTGTACAGAATATTCTGCGGTGATATCCCCGAAATGTGAGTGGCTCGCCAAACTCGGCCTTGAGGTTCCCACTGAAACCGTCGATCGAAGCGTTCTGACCGATCCCGATGACATTCGTGCTTACTACCACGGTGATGCCAAGGTCCACTACAAAATCCCGAATATTGGCTTCGGAGAGTACATGGGCAGAGTCCTTGGTCAATGCGTCGGTGTCAAGCACAATGAGGACTGGCGACGTCTCCGAACCCATATCGATCCACATTTTACCTCGCAGAAAGCCTCCGAACTCCTCCCCATCATGATCAGCGACACGGACGAATGGCTCGAGTCATTGCCTCGTCTCTCCCATGTAATCAGGAATGAGAAGGACAACAAATTGGTCATCAAAGCCGAGGAACTCGTCTCTATCCTTCCCTTCAAGATGATCGCCAGGAGAGTCTTTGGTGAACTCGTCGATGACAAACTTATCGATGAACTTTTCCATCTCAATATTGTTCACGAGCGCGTCGTCAATCGCACCTTCTTCGGAAAGTTCGAGCAGTGGAGGATTTTCAAGTACCTCCCTGTCCAGGCCAACAAGGACGTCGATGGTTTTGAACGTGACTGGGCTGCTCTACTTGAAAGGAGCAGTCTTGAGGCCGAGCGGAGGGGTATCACCACCACCGTCAGTGATCTGTACAGGAACATGAAGGAAGGACACATGACCTTCGCCGAGTTTGCCCATTCCATCGACGAAATCCTATTCACAAACATGGGTAAGCACCAAAGTGTTATACATCGCACACCCGTCTCTAACTCCACCTCCCAGACGTGACAACCACCTCGATCTCATGGGTCACCGCTCAGGTCGCCATGAACCCATCAATCATGGCCCGTCTCCAAAAAGAGATCGACGCCGCTCTCTCAGACGAATCCCTCGGTTCCAACCGCCAAGATCGGGCCGACGCATACATCCGCAAGACTGATACCCTCCTCCACTACTGCTACCTCGAATCCGGCCGACTGCACCCAGTTTTGTTCTACTCTCTCCCAGAGTTGACGGCGGATCCTAAGGTTATCCATGGGTACTACCTCCCACCCAAGACTTCGGTCCTTATCGACACTCACACGCTGAATCGACATGCTCCGGTTTGGGGTGCTGATGGACACGTCTTTCGGCCCGATCGCTTTGGTGAACTCCTTCCGACTCAATACCGTTACTCGTATTGGAGGTTCGGGTTGGGTCCCAGGAAGTGCGTGGGCATCAACTTTGGTGACAAGATCATCAAGACCGTCTTGATGGGCATTGTGGAGAACTACAGCGTGGAAGTGGTGGATAATCACTTGGGAGAGGATCTCACAAAGTTCGTGCACGCTCCCGCTGGAACGATGCTCTTTACTCCGAGGCAAGGCAAGATTTAAACCTACCCGATTTGCTGCTATGTATACTTTATTTCCTGCATACTCACCCCCTGATGGAATCTTTTGACCTGTGTTTGTCGCTCATCGCTATGTCTTATTGTCTTACATCCGAATTTACACGACCCCACGGGCTCGCCGCGTTTAATTTGAGCAGCCCCAGTTGCGACCTTTGACCTTCCAATGCAAACGACGTAGATTGTGGGATGCAAACGGGCTGTGAATCTGTGCGAGAAAAAAACCTAACTACGGGGATGGATTATCTTCTACGACCATGACAAAAACAACTGCGCAGTGGGTGGGGCAAAAATCTCAACCCTCTAATCGACATCCATTTCCGAGGGTCCCTTAGGTTCCTCCTTCTGGGGTGGGGGGTTGGGAGTCTCCCTCCCGCTCTTCGGAGTTTCCGTCCCCGAGTTAGGAACCGCTAGCTTAGGCTTGGGCTTTGCCAGAAGCGGGTGACAGAAGTAAATGATCTCATCCTTCTTCTTCAAGATCTCCTCACTCGTCAAGATCGGATCCACATTCTTCGGTCTCTCGGACTGCCTCACGATTTGGTCTTCCAACCACTTCTGAACCGTGGCCACCTTCTCCACCGCCGATTGTTTGTCCTTCTCCTCGATGTGACTGAACTTCTCGTCTCCTGACGTAGCGTCTGACATGTATCTGTTGATTGTCTCCCGCAGTTGAGAGACCGAGCGTGACCTCTCCTCCGATTCCTTCCAGCGGTTTGTGATGGGGTCGCCCAGGGCTTTGAGCACGTTGAGCTTGGCAACGTATGCGGACTTCGTGGCATCTTCGCCTTCCTCACTGTAAAGCCAATCCTCCGCCTCCTGTAAAGCGACAAGTAACTTGTCCTTCTCTGCAGGTTGCACGAAGGCAGCGTAACGGTCGTCGAGTTTTCCTCGTGTATCGTAGACGTACTCCTCAAGAGCGTTCTTGCGATCCTACAAAAGGAGTTCGGCGTCAGGTTTTACCTCTTGCCGACACCCTGCAGAAAGCCTTACCTCCGTATCCACAACCAGCTTATCAGCGGCGTGCATCTCAGCTTCCTGTTCCCTCAAAATCTCGACGACCGACTTATCCAAGGCCATGGACCCCCAGACGAAGGGGACGTCCGTCTTCTTCACGACCTTCTTCTTCTTGGGGGGAGCCTCGGGCTCGCCGTCGACGGCCATTGGCGTCTCCTCCCTCTCCTCGATCTCCTCCGTGTACGCAGCTTCGAACGACAGAAGACCGTGCAGGTTCAGCCTCGTCTTGACCTTGATACACGAAAGGTCGCCCTTGGCGTCGGGTCCCACAGATTTCGCCGTGAACTGGGAGATCCACGGGTTTATACCACCTGGGAGACTCGAGGGCTCAGCATAGCTGGCCTGGATCTCGAATGGCTTGTTGCGGTAGAAGGTCAATACCTTTGTGGAGGGTATGCCGTTGCCCTTGGGGAAGACGACGAGTTCGGTGTCCTCATCTGGATCTTCGGGGGCCTTCTCCCATTCGACCTTGATCGGGTACGCTTGAATGTCGTGGATATTGAAATCGCGCACACGGAACACGGGGGAGAGCATGGCGGACGCGAAGGCGGCACCGCGGGCGATGGCTTCGTCCTGGTTGAGGGTGGTAGAAAGGGGCTTTCCTGGGAAGACGGATTGAATCTTGGCGCGAACAGCGGGGATACGAGTGCATCCACCAACGAGTTCGATGCCGTCGATTTGTTCAAGGGTGAGACCAGCATCCTGGAGAACCTGGGAGATGGGAGCGGGTATACGATTAAGGACACCGGCGATGAGGGTCTCGTATTCCTCCCTCGTCAGTCTCGAGGAAGCGTCGATATCGTTCATGATTGACTCCACACTTAATGGAGCCTCGGTGTTTGCGGAGAGGATCTTTTTGACCTTGTCACATCCAGCGGCAAGTCGGAAGGTTGCCTTAGGGTTGGATAAGACGTCGATCTTGTACTTGGTCTTGAACTGTTCCGCGAAGTGGTTGACAAGGGCCCGATCGATGTAACGGCCACCGACATTAGTGTCAGATGCGGTAGACTTCACGGTCAGTTGGCCCTTGGAGAAGGCAACCACGGCGGCGGACAAGCTAGAGTGGCCGACGTCGATGAAGATGATATGTTTTGGGTTATCAGCTTCGGGGAGATCGGATTTGGTAATTCCGTAACCCAGAGCGGTAGCGGTGGTGTCATTGATAAGACGAAGGATATTGAGGCCGGCGATGCTAGCAGCGTCGATGATAGCCCTCCGTTGGATATCGGTATACCAGACCGGGACAGCCAAAACGACGTCTGTGACGCCGACTTTGAGCTCATTGACAGTGATGTCTCGGAGTTTTCCCAAGTAAGCACCGACGAGTTGGGTAGCGGAGAACTTTTGGGTCTGGCCGAGGTATTTAACCTCAACGCCGACGGTCCCATTGACATCGACCAAAGTCGCGTTCGTGAAGGTCTTTTCGACATTCTGAACTTCTGGATCGGAGACAGTTCGACCGATTAACCGCTTGAGGCTGCCAATCGTGTTACGAAAGTTGGAAGTCTCCTGGGTTTTTGCGGGTTCACCAATCGCTCGCTGTTTGGGACCGAACGCGACAAGCGACCTAACGGAGACGCGAGGATATTTTATCAGATCGCTCGTATTGTAGAGATGGACAGAAAAAGTTCAGATGGGTGGAGGGGGTACGCACGGTGTCTGGCGATTTGAGACTTCGTTGGTGATAATGTCGATACCACGATGCCTGGCCACTCCGATCTGGGCAGGCGAGTGAAAATTAGCGATGACAGTCGCGTAAAAGGTGTCGGAGACGATATACCTTGGAGTGGAGAGAGCCAAAATCGATACCAACGACGGCCATTGTCTAAGGATTAAGAGCAGGGGACGAGGGTAGATGATGGTAAGGTATGAAAATCGTCAATGGGTGGTGGTTTGTTGTGCTGCAGTCGCGGTCGAGTTTTTTTACCAATCGGTGGCTGAGAACCTGATCCAGATCGGGCATGTGCTGGAACCATCCAGAAAATTCGGGACACAAGATGTATTTCTCGAGAATAATACTACACGGCAGGACTAAACAGAAACATACGAAGTCCAAATGACGCCTGATCACAAAGCGACTTTCTCGTCCTTAGTGTACTCGGGCGGGACGGCGACGAGCAAAACCTCTGTCTCCTCTTCATCCGCATCGTCCTCGCCGGGTTGGGCAGGAGCGCGGAACGTGCGATAGGTGACCAACATCAAAACGTATATCATACGCAAGACAACACCAATGCCGCATCCTAAATCACAGCCATTGCTGAGTCACGAAATGGTACTCTTGCCAACTGTGTGGCCGCTCACCGAGAACAAAAGCGACGGCTCTGCCTTCCCACTGTCCTAGCATCCTGAGAGCGTGCGACAACCTCTCCATGAACGAGGCATCCCGGAGGCGGTGGAGGCGGTGGTGAGAGTGGCGGTGGACTGGCACGGCGCTCACGTTCTCCAGGTACTCCATGGGGATGGGGGGGAGGGGCATGATGTTCATCTCCCCGTCACTGGGAACAGGGGCAGGCATGGTCGCGATCTTCTCGACAGAAAACTTGTCATGATTGACAGGGTGAGGGCTGAAGGCAGGACGAGTTTTTACGGGCTCAAAACCGAACATCTTTCTGAAGCGATTCGAGATGTTTGCCGCGGTGTTGCTCATAGAGTGGCACGGGCGGCGGAGAGGTTCGGTGGGAGGGGTGACTTGAATACGATACAAGCCATCCCCGCTGCGAACGGAAGGGGCGGGAGAGTTGTCGAAGTATTTGCGGGCAGGGCCGATTTGATTAGCAGAGGAGACTATGGTAACGCGGAGGGGCATCGCATTCACGCCGGCTATTTGTGGTTTTTGTGAGCGTCGAAAATGAAAAGTAAAAGACAACAAACCCAAGCCAGCACCGACAAATGCGAGTACCAAGGAACACAATTTCATGCTTCGAGGAGGAGGTCGTGGTCAACTAGAGAGTAGGTGACTCTTCATCTGATCCTGCAAGCCCACTTTGAGCCCCGGTGATTACCTCAGCACCTTCCTTATCCGGCCACGCTACAGCCAACATCCTGCTCGCACGAGAGCCCTGTACTTGCTTCTCGACCCACACGGTCTGGTGCACCCTCGGCGCAGGTTTACGCTTTGCAAAAAATCACCGACGAAAGGTTTTTTTTTGTTTCTCGATTCCAGCTGTCCTGCGTGTTCGCTGACGTGGCGCAGGACCCGATGGCGTATTACCACCACAAGCACGGTCACAGAAACAACCACTGGCAAAAATTCAACCGTGAGCGCACTCTGACACAGGACTCCTCGACATCCTCTCTCGCGTCCGCCTCCTCTTCCCACTATCACCATCAGCCATCCAGACAGCACTCCCAGAACTGGTCAGAGTCCAACGGCACTTCATTTCAACAACCATCTCCAAAGATTGGCCAGGAGTTTCGACAGGCCCCCGCCCCCAACTTGGCCTCCGGTCAGAAAGATCTTGAGATTTTGGAGAAGCTCAAGGACACAATAATCAATAACCAGCACGAATTCTTTCGTTCTATTCCCCAACCCGCCGCACTGGCAAGGATCTACATGGGCGACGCTTCTATTTCGCCTGTACCTCCTCACCCTGAACAACTCCCCACTGCTCAGGGCACGCCTAGGAGAGATGCATCTACCGGCGACAATCAGCGGAGAGGACGTGCCTCATCTATTGGTTCTTGGGAATCTCGGAAACAGGTACGAGCGCCCCAGAACGTGTTGTCCTCGAGAATTTACCCCTGAGTTTCTTCCTAAAGAATGGTTATCACCACGCTCAATCAGAGCGTTATGAGCATGGTTCAAATGACCCCGCTGATTCCAAACCACATCATTCACCCGGCACTATTTCTCCCTCAAAGTCGACCAATGACTTACGCGATTCTTTCAAATCTTCTGCACCCTCTCGAGGATCTTCACATCGCGGCTCTTTCTCTCGTAGCTCCTTCCAGCCGCCCACTTCTGCCTCGACTAGAGCTGATAATCAGAATCCTGACACAACAACGCGTGGGAGATCCTTATCCAACCCTCGATCTGTGCCAGATTTCGGCGATGACCGTCAGCGCCAACAGAAGACGTATTCAGACGACAGACAACCTCGGTCCGATGCCGACGCCACTATGCGTCCTCAATCTCTGCAGCGCTCCGCTACTCTCACCGACTTTGAAAGGTCCTCTGATAAAGGACCTTTTCATGCAGGCAGAGAACGCGAAGACGACACTAGGGACAGGAGCCCTGAACAGGATAACAGGCGATACGATCGCTCTAACCGACGAGCTGATGAGCGGCCCCGGATTATCGACAATCGACGTAACCCGCCTGATCAACGTTATGGAGACAGCAATCGTCAGCATGACAGCTCGCGTTCTGGTAGCGTTGCGCCTACTATCGACCGACAAAGTGAAGACCGTGCTTCCCGGTACTATGATGAGCGGTCGATACCTGTTCGCTCTACGGATTACCAACAACCACCCGTCCAGGATGGTGGAGATGACCGACGGATGCCACCACCACCCGTCTCTCCTATTGTGTCTGATACTCGTCGTCCCCCTTCTCTACCGCCCTCGACCCACGCTGAAAGGACCGGTGGAGCCTCTGCCACTGACTCTACGCCTCCCTCTGATGCTGCTGCTACTGCAGTTCAGAATGTTGTTGATGACCGTGCCGCGCGACAACCTGCCCTGAACACCAAGGATGAACGCAAGACACTCGAAGAACGGCTCAGCCGACAACCACCTCTCTCATTGCAAGAAAGACTTAGCATGCCTGCAGGTTTTGACACCCGTTCAACTGCGGGGACCCCCAGACCGGCTCCTCCTCTGGAAGAACGACTTTCCTATCAGTCGGATCGTGCTCGAGATGATCGTGGCAGCAGATCAGGACCTACCTCTCCCACTGTTACCCGTTCGTCGATCGGCTCTTTGAATCAGGATGACCGTCATTTATCTACCGGAGAGTCACGACCCACTCCTGACGAACGGGGGCGGTATCCTCCTACGTCAGAGCATGCGGATGACCGGAAACCACCAGTTCGATCCTCTATGCCGCCCCCCGCCACTTCGGAGAACTCCCGTGCTCCTTCCCTCACTCGTGATGACTACGTGAGCAGGGGAACCGAAGTACGGGATTACCGTCGTGGAGTTAATACTACGAGAGAACCGAATGAGGCTCGAGGACCTGACAGATTCGGAGGTGTCGATAGAATGGACTTGGACCGGTACGATGATCGAATACCTCGGGATCCATACATGCGGAACCCCTCTGGAATACCTCCAGGATCCGATGCTCGTGATCGCGAACGAGGAGTTTGGGATCGCCCGCGATGGCCAGAATCATCAAGGAATGATCCCTACAGTGACGATCCTCAATATCGACAGGGTGGTCCCACTTCTTACCCTCACGGGCACGGTCGGTACCAGGACTATGACGACAGACCTCCTAGGTGGGAGGGCAAAGATCGTCAGTGGGATCAGAGCGGACCTTGGTCAGCTAGGGACCGGCGATTTATCGAGCGTGATTCCGCTCCTGCCTCTGGCACAGCCAGCGCCTGGGAGACTCGAGAGGAGCGTGAAGCGAGGGAACAGCGGGAACGGAATGCCAGGGGGAGGCCGGCATATCCTCCTCCGCCCCCGCCTGGTCCAGATCGTGGGTATGACTCGAGAGTGTCTTTGACTCCCAAGGTTTCATCGCAGAGGTACTCTCCCGCTCCGGTCGAAGGTCGCTACCCCCCTGGGCGTGATCTGGACCCGCCGGCAATCTACTCTCAGCCACCTATCCCGGTTTCCTCTGGTCCGAACAGCAGTGTCTCGAACAATGCGCCTGGGTATTCGTCGAGAGTCAGACCTAGGAGTCCGAGTCCAATGTCTATCTCCAGGGATACCTCGAGGCCGCCGGTTAAAAGGCAAAGAGAAGACTTTACTCCTGGGCCTGATACTTCGAGTGAATATTATTCGCCCCACGCTCCTGGGGAGGCGAACCCGAATGGCCCTACTGGGAGTGGAAGCGACTACCCTCCGCCATTGTCTTCGAGGATGACTGCTGGACCCATACCTTCTTCGTCTGGACCCCCTTCTGGATATTATGGGCACCCCTCTGGCGTGAACGTCAACAGGGGTCCGAGAGATTACCATCAAGGACCAAGGGATGGTTACCCACCCGGACCGCCACCCCCCTCTCAAGGATACGACCGCATGCCGCCTCCCAGAGGATACAACCAGAATCACCATCAGAGAGGAAACTATACGCGAGATGACAGGAGATACGGTGGGCCTCCCCCGCGAGGTTAATCGAGGGCTTGGTCCCCGAACCTGCTCGTCGCGAATACCCATAGGTATGTGGTCTCTGCTAATCCTTCCAATCTGAGTTAGCTAAGGCGTTCATTATCAACCTACAAGGACCCGACCCTGATACTCCTCAAGATCCCCAACAACTTCGACTTGAACCCCCCTTCAGCTTCTTTGCTTTATGGACTTCGTACGCCCACCTCTACTGCATGTTCCATTTTTGCTCTTCGCGCAGTACGAGTATCTGTCTACCTTTGTATGTATGCTCGTGCGTGCAGATCATCAATATTCCCAATGTCCGTTGCTAGTCATCAGCTTCCAATTGCTTCGTGTATGCCTTGAGCGAATCCTATATAATATGATTTATGCGGTTTCTGAAACTGATTATGCGAAACGTGTTTCAAACGCTGTTCGGAGCACAAGACGTGTGATCGGTTCATTCGCGTGTCACTGTCATCCACCGTCGCTTTCTTCCTGTCTGAGGGACACGAAGGACCTCATGCCTTTGAACATCCCGGGGGTGCTTGTTCCTTTTCATCTGTTGATCAATCCAAGGCTTGTTATCCCGGCGCTCTCAGTGAGAGGTTCGTAATGCGTCCGGCTGGCGATCCGCAAGCGAAATTCGCTGTGCTGACGGTGGGCGGGTTAATTCTATCTTCTTCGCGCAGGATAGACATTCGTCAGTTGGACTTTGTCGCCCTCAAGGCCGCGGGGTACAGGGGGGCAGTTGTTGACAAGGATAACTGTCTAGTTCGTCTGTTCTACATCCTCCACCCGGAATGGGCGTCCGACATTTTTCTGGGATTTGGAAACGTTTCTAGACCTTGCCCCATCACGACGAACTCGTTCCGGAACTGACGGTGAGCATGGGTCATTCATCTGTTGGCCCCGGAACTCTGGATGTCTGACGTGGGAATCCCGTTGGTGTCGGATTTGTTTTGAACCTATAGGACGTGTGGCGGGAGTGCAGGCAAACGTTCGGAGAAGGGAACGTGTTGGTCGTCAGCAATTCCGCGGGTACACCACAGTATGACGCTGGAGGAATCCAGGTACGAGTAACGAAAGGCAAAACTGCCTCTCGATGCTCCACGTCCCGGAACCTGCAATTTCTGATTCTTTCTTTCAAAACCCCTACGTCAGGCAGAATCAATAAGCATTCATCTCCAGGTTCCGGTCTTGAGGCATAAAACTCCCAAACCCGGGTACTCCTGCATTCAAGGCGTTCGGAACTACTTTGACTCTCTTCCGAACCCTGTTGATGATGACGAGTTGGTCGTCATTGGGGACCGAATCTTTACGGACGTCGTGATGGCGAACCGGATGAAGTCCGGAGATAGTGGGAAAGGTCCGCTGGCCATCTGGACATCCGGTGTATGGACGAAGGAAGCCATGGGAATGAGGTGGTTCGAGAAGAAGCTTGTCGAGGCAGTGACGAAGTACACCAATGGCGAAACTCAGTACACCACCCAGTTCCTGAAACAGCGAACGTTGGAGAAGTCGCAAGAGGACAACCCGGCTCCACGGGTCTACTCTCCGAACGCTGATGTTTTTGAAGGGATCTGGAAGCACTTCATGCGGAGGTCTTCGTGACGTATATGCTACACTTGCCTATCTTCATTGAGCTCCCATTATACAAAACCGCGAATCAACCGCCACCATCTCCATTCACTCCTTGGTGTCCCCCTGTTGCCCACTGGCGGATAAAACGCATACAACCGCCGAATTGTCGATTGGTATTGAAGAACCCTTCGGTCGAGACTCCTCCATATCCCAAGTTTTCTCCTGACGTCAGACAGATGGGTTCTTTCATAACAGACCCCCCCCCCCCTTCCCCCACCGCCCCGATCACGATCACGGATTCCAATGACCATAGGATCATAGCCAGAGGGGTGGCAGTTGTAACCGAACTGCCTTAAGCGTAACTCGCCGCTCGTCAATCTCTTCGTCGAGATTTCAAGGTCCGGGCTTTGCTCTCGTTATTGGCGCTTCGTTTGCTTCGGCATAACATTCTCGAGACGTACGAAATATCTGAAATAGCTGCGGCGTCTTCTAAAAACCCACTGTTGTGTTGTTCTGCCGTTCTAGCGTTATGGCTGGTGATCAACCATCGATTCATCATACCCACCTCCACGCCCTGCGATCCCTGTTGGATCCGGAGTCGTGCCCCTTCTAGAAGCGTTCGAGACGAGTCCTCCGCCTTTTCCTTCGCCTCTGGCATGTGAAGATGTGTCAGGGTTACTCTGTTAGCGGCCTCCGTTCGCAAACTCCAAAACCCAACCAAGGTCTTGGATCAATGTCTGGGACTGAACCGAACCGCACGTTGTCAAGCCAACTAAACGATGCACCGACGAACACTGGAGATCCAATGACTGTTCGAGTATCCAAATCAACTAGCCCACACAGATATCATCGTGTTGAGAGCCATCTGTCCTAAATGGATTCGTGGATTTCGGGATTTTACTGGGATCGTTGGGATGAGCAAGCCGATAATCGGCGATTTCTTTCCTCATGGACGTTTGATCCCAACAGCACACACGCCACGCTTCTTTCACGCGGTCAACGCCCGACACGTCGGTAAATTCACGTTGAGTAAGCGGACCGTTTTCCGGGGTCGCTGCTGCCTGAAAATAACGAGCCCGAAAGTACCAGCTGACTTGTTGTACGACATGTAGCATGTAAGCGATGACCGTTAACAGTATGATTTGTTCACCCTGGTATTTCGTGACGCACGTCGATGACGCCCCATAAGGCCACCCCACGCGTCATCTTCAAGATTTCCACAATGATGCCGCCGCCCGCCGTCGGACACAACGCGCGTCCCCGATTTGGTTCACGTACAACAAAGTGTTTGGGTTCTCCGTGAAGGGGGGATTTTACGTCGTGCTCGCTTAATTATGCGGAGTGGACATTCCGTGAGGTGCCAACCTTTCTTCTTCCGCGGGTGGCGGAAGCTAACGGTGTTGTACGATTTTGTACCAGAGGTCGGGGGCAGCTAGAACAAATAGCGATGTAAAATGTTGGCCCGGGGTGAGGCATGTCGCCCCTCATCTCGCCGTTGTAGACTCGAAGGCGTTCCCCAAAAGAGTACATTTTCTGATGATTGCTTGAGTGGGGATCCTCCTCGAGGCCCGTGAAGGACTTGACTTTCTCGGTTACACACCCGCGTAAATACGGTGGTGCTATTCTCTGACACCCGTGCCAGTTCCGATGGGCTGACGGTGGGGACTCAGTTTGGAATGCACGGCAAAGAGTAATGGAGACGACCTGCCCCAACGTTCCGATGATCTCTCTTTCATGTTGCCTCGGATAAGTTCCGAACACGGAGCATCCTGTGACTTTATGTTTTCACCCTAAGCGCTAGCTTGCACCTCCGAAAATCTTCCCGTCCGCAAAGCTTCACTATGTAAAATTTCGCGCAGGTCTCGGGCGTCGTGTTCTCGATCCTTGCGGTCGAGGGTTGAAATGAAACGTTGATGCAGTAATGAAAGGGATTGGTAACCTAACCGCGTTCTCCCGAGGTTGGCAGCGGAGTGCGCAAACCCGCTGCGGAAACAGCAGGCGTGTCCTGGGAAGCAGGTAGTCATGCACATGAGGGCTGCGGCTGACGCACGTTCGGGGCCCGATTTGCCGACGATACCAGCATGTGAGTATAGTAGTTTCCCTACCCTTTGGGAAAAACGAAGGCAGGAGAAGTCAAATAGTGTCGCGTGCAGTTTATTCATAGCAGGATACCAGAGACAAGTTGTACCCGTGATACGTCTAGGATCAGATGCGGAGATATTCAGACCGATCCCAACCCGGAGGCCGTGATAGGAGGATGAAGAATAGTCAATCATCTCCCCCTGCGAATCTGGGGCCAGCTGATTTGCATCCGATAAGTGAGAAACGTTCGTTCGATGCGACGAAACCGGTGGCCCAGAGAGACTGGCTGAAATCGTAGCCAAAGGTAAAGAGAGAAGGTGCAATCTCTGATCAACACGCTGGTTCCCGGTCTCGAGTGGTTACTTGGTGGGATACGAAAGTGAGTCGGCTCGGTGTCTTCGGGAGTTTGGGAGGCGAGGGTCATGATGAAAGGGGTCAAGGACTACGTGGTTGTAGGGTGTTTGTCATTTACAGATGGCGATCTGGTGCCACGAGGCGGTGGGTGCATTTTGCGTTGGTACATATGCCGGTAGTACTTGTTCAGAGCTATTCCCAGGCCATTCCCAACAATAGCATGTTTATTCGTTAGCTGATGGTGGCCCCGCTAAGGTTGTCAATACACTATACGTATACGACGTCCCGCCTGACGCGAGCCATTCATGTCCGGATCGAACCCTTTGGTCTTAGCGTTTACCCACTTGGTGTTCTCCTTTATCCACATGACCGCGAAAGCGATGAACGCGGTCACCCGTCCCAAAGGATTGCATAGATCTATCTCGGGTGGGAAGGTGGGTGGGTCAATTGCCCAGATCTGATTCAAGCAAAAGGGTTCTCTTCTTTGTGGGAGCAACCTCACGCAGCTGCGTGGAGGAGCTGGAAGTCCGGTGCGATGTTGCGAGGGGATTTTCTCAACTCATACTGTTATTATTAATGACGCCGAAAAAAAATTCTTGAATGCCCTGCGACAACGCGAACTGAGCGGAATGGAGAACTGTTCTTTGAGATTTTCTCTCTTCGCGGCCAACACGCGTTGCTGACATGTACGTACAATTTCCATAATATTTGAAGGTTTTTCTCATCACAACCAAAGTTTTATGATCCCGCTCGATGTGATCTCTTTTTTTTTTTTTTTTATTTCAGTGTTCTGTCGGAGCTCCCACTATGAGAACTTCCGGTGAGGTTGAGTTGGAAGGGGGGAGTACGTACCAATCGACCGGAGTGTAAGTGAAGCTAAGGTTCCTTCATATAATTTTTATTATTATCAAGCCTTGGGAGTTCTGTTTCGTAGAGTCGAGATCAAATCTCACTATCGTTCATCTCAACTCATTGCTGGAAATTTGCTGTAAAGCGTTCCCCAACGAAAGAAAGTTACGCTTTATCCGCTAGGAACTCGGTGCGAAATGGATCACTCGGAACGGTGAAAGCTTCCGTCCCGCCTCCCGAGGCGGCGCACCTCGCGCACCTCGACGATCGCATTGCGGAAGGAAGGAGGTAGGAGATGAGCAGCAAAATGGGGCTAAACGCAAAGAGGTTCGCGTCGATGGCGTAAGATATGGATACGGGAGGCGCGAGACCTAAGCGCTACGTACGCCGGTTGTCCTTCCTATTCATATGGAGAAATCCGCTCCTCAGGATTGGTGCTCGTAGCGCCCGAGGTACCTGATGATGGATGATTAGGGATCATGCCACGCGCTGATTGACATTGGACGTGGTAGTAAGCCTCAAGTGTTGCATTGGACTGAGAATCTCGAATTGACACCTGAGCGGTTGTCAACGATCAATGGGTTACGCTCAAGTGAGAAGCTTGGATACATAAGCGCATCAGGTAAGCGGCGGGCATTCGGAATTCGATAACCAGATTTCCGTTTTATCGAGAAAGGACCGAGTGAATACTGGTCACAGTCGGGGTGGTCAGAATGTAATCCAGAATCCAGAATCTCGTGCCAGGTGCTGACTGAATAAGCGGCATCACACCTATCAACCATTATCGATTCATCGCTAACCCTGTGATGCGGGATGCTCGAGTACGTGTAACTGCGGCCCCTCAGATAAGCGGAGGGCACCCACCCCGAGAGATTTGCTATCGGCAGAAGGCCGAGGTGGAGAGCTGTGGCGGGATTTGTGCGATGGGCAGATGGATGGCGATAAAAGCGCGAGGCAGCCGATGTGACCACCCTTTGAGTTCACGACCATACCGCCTATGGTAAGTGGTGCGCTGAGTGCTCCAGAGTAGATACGAGCTCCGATGTGTTGATGCGAAGCTGACGTCGACAAGATGGACCTCGGTGAGAGACTATCGCGAGTGGACTCGAAGCAGGGCCAAGGAGAGAGACCGGGTCGCCACCAGAACTTTGTCACGTTCGCCAAGTTGATTACGCGCCGCAGCTTGTGAGGGGGCGGTGGCCGTGCAGAGTCAGAATGAATACCATGGGGGCACAAAAACGGATGACTTCATGAAACTTACTCGTCGTCCATGACGAGCATGGTTATCCGCATCGTGGGTGGAGCACAGCCATGTTTCATTTCGGGAGGAGCTCGCATAAGGATTTGACGACCAGTGTCTTTCACGAGGACGAGTGGACGTGAGAGATCCGTGGCTGGCGCCCGACCGGGGCCGTGGAACCAAGAGGTCTAGACCGGGGTCCACAGAAATGCGCTGTTTCTGCTACATGTGCGTGAGCTCGTGGTCACCGTGGCATCAGGGGCGCACATGTGGTGGCTTTCCAGTAACCGGTGGAAACGGGGAAATTGCAGACACGTCCCAGCGTTGGGGTGAATCGCGACGCTGATGTGCACACCGTGCGGGATGTTACATTTTAACTTTCCTGTTCCAGATGGGTTCTGGGGGGGAAGGAGTAGATTATGAAATACGAGGGTGATCAACACAGCCGATCGATATCTTCCCACGGCGCTTGAGAATCACATGTAACAAAGTTTGTCACGGTGTCACGGACGGTAATGATTAGGTAATATTTTTTTCCGGTGTTTTTTGGGATTACCATGAGTCCGACACTCCCGCCCCGGTTGCCAGCACTCACCTCCTCTTCGTCCAGTACCACCACCACCGCCACCGCCACCGCCACGACCGTTGCTCACGCATAGACACCAGTAAATAGTGTAAGTATTTTGTGCGGCGGCGACCGTGGGCGTTGCAAAAGCTGTGAATAAAGGCGTCTTCCCGACGCGTGCATTCACGGGGGAAGCCTCGTGCTGATTCGTGTAAGCAACCTCGTTTTTTCTTTCTGCAGTCCTGACATTAACCCATCATTGATTTCGCCATAGTGTGTCTGCCAAATCGGTGTTTTTGCCATCCAAAGTCAGAAGAACACATTTAAACAGCATGGCCCCTCTCGTGCGGGCCGAGACGCATTCAAAACCAGATCGACCTAGCTTTGAATCCCTCCCTGGTCCCTCCCGTCCGCCCAAACCCGTCAATACGCAGCTGACCACTTACAAGTCCCGCTCAACACTCTCGTCCCCTTCCAGGCGTCAGCGGAACCATCCTTGCACCCTCTCCTTGCCACCCTCTCCCAAAGTCACCGCCTCAGCCAACAAGGAAACGCCGTCGACTCCTTCCAAAGTTCGCAACTATTCGCCGTTGACCCCCTCTGCGTCCGTGTCCTCGTTTGGAACTGGTTCATTTGCTTTTCCCGCGCCACGCACACCCCCTAGGTCAAAGAGGTCCGTTGCTTTTCTCGTAATCCATATTCCATCGGTATATATAACGGAGCCTAACGTCGCGTGTCCTCCGACCCTCTAGATATATAAACCCTCTCCCCTCCCCCCCTCCGATCAGGTTCCCCCATCGCTCCCCAGCCACTCTAGCTATGTCCATCCAAGTACATCCCCCTATCATCCACTCTCCATCAGCCATGTTTCAACCCTCTCCCTCGTATCCCGATTCCTCAAGTAATCTCAGAAGGTCTTTATATTCGTTGACCCGTCCATCCTCACCCATGACGAATGTTCGTCCCCCTAGTCGTTCTGAGAAGATGCTTCGTGAGACCCTGCGTCGCGCAGAAGAACACGACAAGGTCATCACCTCCCCCTTCTTCCTTCCAACCCCACTCAAGGAAGACGACGACTCCGATTGCGACTGCGAAGACCTTGACTTGTTCTTGGGTCACCGGATCAGCTCACCGCGTTCCAGGTCAACGAGGAACAGCAGCATCGATCAAAAGCGCAGCCTCTCCCCCACTTCTCAACGAGGGCTCCCACGTCGAGCATCAACCGCATCGTCGAGCAACGAGGACGTGTTGACGCCACATGACGCCGTCTTGAAGAGGAGATTGGAGGGTGTTCTTTCTCAAGCCAAAGACCAAGATCGGGGAAAGTCGTACAGGAGTATCAGCCGCCCTCGCGCTCACACGCGGGAGTCGAGCGAGGATTGGAATGTGTGTTCTCTGTTCCTCTGGTTTCTTCACGTTCGCTTATACCTCAATTTCCAGTCTCAGTCCTCTAGCCCTCTACCGGTTTACTCTCCAGGACCGTCACCACAGTCCTTGGGGCCCCTAACTCCTCCGCCTACACCCCCGCACGACCCATCGGTGCTATCTCGCACAACATCACATCCAGCAAACACTGGGCGGCGACCACCGCTGACGCCCTCATCACCATCTTTCGATGCTCGTACTGCTTCCGCCGTGTGCCGTCGAATCGATGGATATGTGAGTTTTGCCAACGTCGAAGGACTCGGGTCACCCCCTGAAGATGACAGCGAGTCCGTGGAAGCTGGACGACATAGCGCCTGGCTGAAATGGTTAGGTCTGAAACAGACAGCAGGTGTTGAAGGTATCGCCCGCGCGTAGAGTTGCTCTGGCACGTCCAACGATTCGCCGCCGGTCGACATCGCCGTCTGCTCGGTCCCTGTACACCCTACCTCGTTATCGTCCTCCACGTCCCTTCCATGCATCCTTTGTACCATCACCCATCATCCATCGTCCTCCTGCTGTCCACCTTGCTTCTCCCATCCTGCCGCATCCTCACCTCCATGCATATAACCCCTGTATCGCTTATCGCTTCCCCTCCCACCTGTTCACCATATTCATCAAACCTATCATATTCGCCTCGGAAATTGAAAATGGGATAAGCAAGGTTCGACGATCCCCCACACACAACCTGATTCGGATGTTTATCTTTCCAACTGCTTCGTGGAGTACACGAGGCGGATGAAGGGTTCATTCAAGTCCAATGTGATGGTTTCGCCTGTGCTCCTGCTACACGTCATCCCACAACAACTGCCCTACTTTGATCATGCACTATAACGGAACGTACGACTGGTCATACGGACTCCACCCTTTTAATTTGGCAACCTGGCTGCCATTCTTCACGCTTTCTCATGCCTCTTACGATTCTGTCTGCCACGACATTCGACCACAGTCCGTTCCGTTGGGTGCTTCTCCGAACTTCACGCACCCGCAGTTCCCAGTCCACCCATTTGTCACCCATTAGTTGACGCTCTTGGGCCGATACGTGCACATCAGGTGTTTACGTGCCCCAACTGACGTCCGACATGGTAGATGACACTGGTTGTTGTCGATCTGGGTTTACTGTGGGTGATGGGTGTGGAAGTATAGATTGATGTTAGCGGCCCGGTTGACCTTTTTAAAACTTATCTCCAGTCGGCTCTCTTACAAGTCGAGGGTTGTGACAGCGACTGAACCCTTTTTATCCGTTCTTAAGACGACCTTTTTTACGGCTTCCGCTGGTACTTAGGTACGACGAACGATCAGACCTAGCAGATTAGATTTGAGTTATTTTCTCCCTCTCTTTCTTTTCTCGCTGTGGATCTCGTTTCCTCCCTTCAAGTTTCGGATCCTCTACTTTTTACGATTGTGCGATTCCCCGCCCGTGGATAGAAGGAACTCACTCAGCCTGTAGACAATCAAATATACAAAAATCATTACAATTCCACTGGGCTGACCCTCCCTTGCTGCGTCGTTCTTTATGGGCGGCTCTCGTGCCTCGTGTGACTTCTTCATACCTAGGATAGCTTGGGCCACACAGCGCCCATAAAGGAATTGACCGAACGATTGCTCCTCTCTCGCTTCAACGGTTCGTTCTGGATTTGGAATGCTCCCCCCTGTTTTGCCGCCCACTGATATGGCGCGATCCATCGGTTCGAGGGCGGAAAAAAGGTTTCGTTTGGATGAGGGGCCGCACGGACCCTGGTCAGCTGCGGGTTTCCAAAAGTGCTTTCTGTTTGCATCATCTGGTACACTGCATATCCCACACCCTCAAGGGAAAGTTTTGGGGTTCATCCACCCAGATACCTTACCTAGATCCGCACGAGACGGGATGTTCAGTTGAGGGACTATCGACTATCGGCTATCATCAAGGATAGATCATCGAACCACGGCCTAGACCCTCCCCTTGAGCTGGGTGGGGGGGGGGGAACTGCTCTAGGGGAAAGGATAAGGCGAGGGCGACAATCATCGCGCTCTCTTATCCTTATCTAGCCTTAGTCCTTTAGAGGTTACCGTTTTGTGCGGACGGTTCCAAACAACACAAGGGAGGTTTTTTTTTATTTTTAAAAAGAGTCCAATGCGGGAGGTCTGGATCGACCTTTGGTGTGGTGGATATCTACTACTTACGGGAATTAATACCATTGAAAGGTCCAATGGCGTTATTTTTGGGGTTCATGATATTGCAATCAGCACACCCAGTCAGAGCCAACCCTTACGGAACGGCACTCAACACAACATACGAGCTCACACACACACATATATATGTATACTCAGTAGCACCAAATTTTTAAGACGGAGCTCGATGATGCCGCGACCCAAGCCCAAGATCCGTTTGGTGAAATGAGATACGAATGCGGGATCGCTCGTAGATGTGGCTGTATGAGTATCTGACCAATCCATATAGAGTCGCTGAGAGGAACGTTTGGATTGCGAGTATGTTGGGTCTGCTGTAATTGCTGTAATCCCGGATCCCAAATCCCCCAGCATGAACCTCACTCTCTCCTGACCCAAGCTCGTTCCCGAGAGAGGATTAATCTTGCATCGAATCGACTGGAACCGCGTAAAGTGCTGTCGTTATGTATTGTAGAATTGGGGTTTACAGAACTCCTACATCACCGCTGGAACCAAGTTGGGCATGATATAAAAAGAGCAGTCATCAGGTCCAGCTCTCGGTCATCCCAAGCGCCTCGTGACGATTCTCGAATCCTTTCAATCGGAGAAATGGGTGAACACCGGCCCTACCGGACCCATAAGCACGATTTTTTCCAATAGTACGATTCATTTGGGGTATCATAGGAGTCGGGTAGGATCCACGTATCCGAGCTCGAACCTACGTAGGGATCCACGTGTTTACAATAATCATTTGTCTATGGTCCACACCACTTCCTCGCACTCTGGAACATCTGGAACCAGGGTCCAACTGCACCCCACTCTTCTTTCAACTCGCGAGGGTACCAGCTATTTGCTTCCAACATCGTGACACGTTCTGGGTGCGGCATGATGCCAACGATGCGCCCGTCAGGGGTCTGAACCCCGGCGACCCCACCGAGACTTCCGTTCGGGTTGAGCGGGTAGAGTTCTGTTGGAACGCCGCTTGAGTCAACGTAACGCATGGGGATGAGGCCCGAGGCTAAAGCTTTCTCCCTCCTCCTGTCGTTCTCGAACACAGCCCTGCCTTCCCCGTGTGCGATCGCAACCGGGAGTTTCGACCCCGCCATTTCCCTGAGGAATACCGACGTCTCGGTGACCTCGGAGGGAACAACCTCGACTACGGATACCCTGCCCTCGAACCGACCGGATTTATTGAGTTTGAATTCCGGCCAGTCCTCGGCGCCAGGGATTATTTCCTTCAGGTGGCTGAGGAACTGACACCCGTTGCACACGCCAAGGGTAAAAGAGTCATCTCGTGCGAAAAACCGAGAAAACTCTCCTCGGGCAGTGTCGTTCAACACGACTGTGCTCGCCCACCCATTGCCCGCTCCCAAGACATCTCCGTAAGAGAACCCGCCGCACGCAACGAGCCCCTTGAAGTCCGCCAAGCTGACCCGACCGCTGAGAATATCGGTCATGTGGACATCGACAGCCAGGAACCCGGCCTGGGTAAAGGACCACGCCATCTCGACATGACCGTTTACTCCTTGCTCTCGGAGGATCGCCACCTTGGGATGCGCAGTCACCGCCCGTGATGGTTCGGGTCTGAATGAGAGGTTGTAGAAGAGACCGTTGTGAGAATCGTCCTTGATGAGGCTATATTCCTGTTGGGCCGAAACGGGATCGTCGCGTATGGATTGCATTTTATAAGACGTTCCCGCCCAAACGGTCTGCAGCTCGGCCCGGGTGCGGGAGAAGATTGTAGAGGAACCACTGTTCACAGTAAACTGTTGATTCTGAGAGGTTCCATTGACGTTGGCGATGACCTGGAGATTTCGGCGCGGAAACCCGGATTCCTCGAAGGCACCCCCAAATACATCGAAGTCCCGAGCGCGGATTTGAATGACAGCACCGAGTTCTTCATTGAAGAGGGCCGAGATAGGATCGTGGCTGGACTCCAGGGCGTCAAGATTGACCTCCACGCCAACTCTACCAGCGAACGCCATCTCAGCGATCGTCGTGAATAGCCCTCCGTCTGATCGGTCGTGGTAGGCGAGTACGAGGTCTGGATGTTCTCTTCGAACCTTCTGGCAAGCGGCAAAGAACGATACTATAAGTGCAGGATCTTCGACGTCAGGCGTCTCCGAGCCGATTTGCTTGAATACTTGTGCCACGGCTGATCCTCCCAGTCTTTCCTTCCCATTTGCCAAATCGATGAAGATAAGGATAGTAGGGTGGCCTTCTCTCCTCTGCAAAACCGGCGTCCAAGTATACGAGATGTCTTCCGCCGGAGCGAAGGCAGTGATAATCAGCGATAACGGGGAGCTAATTTCGTTCTTCCTTCCTTCCCGATCGGACCATTTCATCGACATCGACATCGAATCCTTTCCAACGGGGATCCCAACGCCGAGCGCTGGGCAAAGTTCCAACCCAACAGATTTGACGGCTTCGTACAGTCCAGCACCTTCTCCCGGTTTTGAAGCGGCGCACATCCAATTTGCGCTCAATTTAAGCTTGGACAAGGATTTGATGGAGGCTGCGGCGATATTTGTGACAGCCTCCGCAACCGCCATACGGGCCGAAGCGGGAGCGTTGAGAATGGCCACCGGTGTGCGTTCTCCGATGGCCATAGCTTCCCCGCGAACGACATCGAACCCGTAGGAAGCGCGGGTGACGGCGACATCTGAAACTGGAACTTGCCACGGACCGACCATCTGGTCTCGAGCTACAAGACCGGTGATTGTGCGGTCTCCGATTGTGATGAGGAACGATTTGGACGCGACGGAGGGGAGCCGAAGGACCAGATCCGCTGCGGTAGAGATGCGACCGGACGGGGAGGGGACTGAGGGGAGATATTTGGCGAGGGAGGTATCAAACAGACTTCCCGCGATAACCCTGGTAGAGTCGGTGCGGTGCATACGCGGTGGCTTTCCAAAGAGCGTAGCCATCTTTAATCGAATGGCATCCTTTTTAAGAAGTCGGTCGGTGACGATGAGCTCCTCCTCCGCCGTGGCAACGCCGACGATCGAAAATGGACACCGTTCGCGAGTAACAATGCCCCTGAACTCTTCCTCCTGTGAAGGGGAGATGGCGAGGACGTAACGTTCCTGAGACTCGTTGCACCATATCTCCATCGGCGACATCGACGAGTCGGCCACGAGTACGTCACGAATTTCGAAAGTTGCACCGAGGCCCGAGTCGTGGACCAGCTCGGGAAGGGCGTTAGATAGACCACCAGCCCCGACGTCGTGAATCGATTGGATGGGGTTGCGGTCGCCCAAACTAACACAAGCATCAATCACCTGCTGACACCGGCGTTGCATTTCGGCGTTGCCCCTCTGCACTGATGCGAAATCCAGCTCGGCGGAGCTCGCACCGGATACTTGAGATGATGCGGCTCCCCCACCCAGACCAATGAGCATGCCGGGACCGCCTAACACCACGATTTTCGCTCCAACTTGGATTCCAACTTTCTTAGCAAATTGGGGTCGTACGTTTCCAAGTCCACCCGCCAACATGATGGGTTTGTGGTATCCGCGCACTTCCGAACCACCATCTGCAAGGGGGACGGTCTCGGAAAAGGTGCGGAAGTATCCCGCTAAGGCAGGCCGACCGAATTCGTTGTTGAAGGCGCTGGCACCGAGAGGACCGTCGATCATGATGTCAAATGCGGACGAAATATGGTCTGGTCGACCGAAGTTGGTCTCCCATGGTTGAACGTAGTCGGGAATGAGCAGGTTCGAAACGGTAAAGCCGACAAGACCAGCCTTAGGTTTGGACCCTCGTCCGACGGCACCCTCGTCACGAATCTCCCCACCGGATCCTGTGGCAGCGCCGGGATATGGCGATACAGCAGTAGGGTGGTTGTGGGTCTCGACTTTAATCAGAATGGGTATCTCTTCTTGGGTGGAGTTGTAGGATAGAGAAAGGGAGGAGGGATCCAAAGCGAGCGACGCTGCGAATCGAGGTGCTGTTTTCCCCTCGAGTACGGCTGCGTTATCCGAGTAGGCTGAGATAGTTCCAGTGCTGTTCAGACGCTCTGTGTTCCTTATCATCTGGAACAGCGATGTGTCTTTCTCCATCCCGTCGATAGTCCACGATGCGTTGAAGATCTTGTGACGGCAATGCTCAGAATTGACTTGAGCAAACATAAAGAGCTCGGCGTCGGTAGGATCACGGTTCATGGGATCGGCGCCGGTGACGAACGCCCTGACCAGGTAATCGATTTCGTCATTAGCCAGCGCAAGACCAAGTTCCTTGTTTGCGTCTGAAAGAGTCGCTTTGGCGTCTGGAACGGTGGAAAGAGGAACTGTGCGAAGTTGAGATGGTGCGTTGTGCTGGAAGAGCAAGTCAGGGGAGGGGGGCTGGAGTCGGATAGATTGGGTCATTCGGTCGTGGATGAAGTGGCCCAGCGAGGTCAAATCGCTTTCGGTGAGATTCGAACCATCTTCGAAGGAGAATACGAAGGCGGCCCCTCGTTCAAGACGTTCGACATGTTGACGGAGATTGCAGAGGAAGGCTATATCCGTTGCTTTGCTTGACCATGGGGAAACGAGACCAGGGCGGGGGAGAACAAATGCTACGTTCTCTTGGTTTGTGATCGCTTCCAAAGTGCCAGGGAGGACGAAGTCATCTCCGTAGTGGAACAAACGGTCGAGGACTTTTCTCGGTATGGAGCTAATTGTGAGCTCCGCCTCGGCCTCTGGAGAGGTGCAGTTTACTAGGTGGAGATGAACGGCGTCGACCGATCGGATTTTTGGGTTGGTTGTCTGGACTTGCTGAAGCAGCTGATCCCGCTTAGCGGTGGTCAAGCACGATAGCCCAGGCAACACGAACATTCTTCTACGCAAAAATGAGATGGATGAAATGGTCGAATTCCGTGAAACGCACATGTCCAGCTACAGTATATGATCTGTGATCTGGGTTTTTGAGGCAGGGGAGGACGGCGCAAGGCTGGGGATGGCTGAGAACACAAGTATGAGGGAGAGATAACAAGTGACAAACTTGGGAGCAAATATTGGATGGATATCTCTTGAATCTACCGTTCGCTCGTGAAAATTGGCAGCGGAGATTCACAGAGGACCGACGGGAACAAATTCCGTCCGCATTGACTCGGCTCGGAACAAGCTGGCGGGACCGGTTCCAGGTGTGGTATCTATGTTTTTATCTTCATCCTCTTTTCTTATGACGAGGGCACCCATGTCACCCTCGCTGCGCCATATACAGCCCTGGTAGGAAGAATATCCGCGTGGTCTTCTGGAGTTGCAGAAATCGAAGAGTTCGGTGCGTGGGGAGGGAGTTTGCCGCGCCTCGTGCTTGTGATCTTCACGCGAGCCTTGCGCCCGGTCAACAGACAACCGCCGGTTTAGATGGTCGCATCTTCGGACAAACGTCTGCTGTGGCATCCTCAAGGGGAGAACAAATTTGTCGTTGGCAGCTCATCCCAAATCACCTTATATGAATGGCGACCGGAGGCACCAGAGATCAGACATACCACCTCCCAACATGACCTGCAGCACATGAAGGTACCGCCTTGCAATTCACAATACACCAGAGCATCCATAACCTCCCACTCCCTCACGAAATAGTGTTTTGCGTGGTCCCCGGACCCGTCCTTCGATGACCTGATCGCCGTTGGACTCAGTACCGGAAGGGTTGATCTCATGCGTCTGGAGGCGACGAAACACACTCGAGATGGCGTACTATCCAGTGGACCTTCCGTATCTCTACCGGTTCGAAGTTCTCGCGCGTGTAACGCGCTATCCTTCAGTCGCGCAGACCCAAACTATCTCGCCGTCGGCCTTGAGAAAGTACGCGGGGACTGCAGTCTTGTGATATGGGACATCAGTTCTTCGAAGCCAGCACTTTCTTTTAGCAACGCGTCGGTGTTTCGAACGGGGCATGAGAGTTTGGAACTGACCCGGCCACTGCCACCGATACAACGAGGCGATTTTGGGCCCAAAACGGACGGGCGGATACTGCAGATGCACGCCTCCACCGAAGTTGTCTCTTCCCTCTCATTTGCGCTGGACGCACACCACCTCCTCTGGGCCGGTATTTCCCATCGTTGGCTTCGACTTTTCGATGTAAGAACATCCGTTCCATCCACCTCGAATGTGGCTACGAAGGTTCAAGGGATCGCCACCGACCCCTTTGTCCCCACTCGAATCGCAACGTTCGGCGATGGGATCGTGTCAATTTGGGACTCCCGTCGCCTTCCACAGCCGATTATAACCTTCTCCGAACACGACGCTTACGGTGACGGTGCCAAACCCTACTTGAACCCATCAACCTTCACCATGATCGAATTCTCCTCCGTTAGGCGAGGGACTATTGCCGCCCTAGAGAAGGACTCTGCCCACGTCCGGTTTTGGGATTTACAAGAGGCGCAATTTCATGATATCACGAATGGGCGCTCTAGAGATTCCTCGGCGTCGGGTGGTCGAACCTCCGGCGGGAAACTCAGCTGGGCAAACCCAAGCAGCATGTTGTCGTGGACGGCATCTTCGAGTGGCAATATGCCCACCGCAGAAGGTCGCAGAGATCGTGATCCGTCCCCGTCAACTAGAACTCCCTCAACCATGTTGGTTGATACTCGAAAAAGTGAGCGGAATCCGCAACAAGGACCACTTAATTTCTGACCCTATACAGCCAAGGATTTCCCTGCTTCGCTGACGTCTTTCGCTCTCGTTCCGGAGCGTTCGAGTAACCCGCTGTCCTCGAAATTGGTGGTTGTCAACAAGGAAGGAGACTTGGAGGTCTATTCTGTGCACGATACCCCATCCAACTGTTCTTGGAGCCATCAAGGAGTTCTATCTCTTGCACTCGGGAGTTCTTACAGAATTTTTTCCACACCAAAGCACGTTGGTTCCAGCCCGAGCCCATGGGACGTACCGCTCCTCCATAAGCACTCCCGTGAGGAATCCGCTGGCAGCAAGGGACAAGCCGGGGATGACGATCAGTCACCCAACCGCGGTCGTTCGCAATCTCTGGTATCCCCTCCAACTTTCGGTAGAGGTGATGAAGACGGTTTTCCTGCATTGAGCGCTACGTTGTTGAGATCAGCCCTTGACGGGCAACGGGCCGGCCACACGCGGGGGAACACTCCTGATGGTATTTCTCTTCCTCCCTCTCTCAGCCGTCGCAGTGCCGCGGTCACTCGCGCGCCGAGCCTCCGTGACCTACGTACCGCCGCCAAGATACAAGCTGTTGTCGAAGAACCGTCGCAAATGGGGGTACCGGTACAACCCACAAACGCGGACAGACTCGCTGACCTAGATCTTGACCTCGAGAAGGACCCCCAGTTCACGCGATTGAGCGGAACGAATCAATCGTCGCAGCCGTCTACATATCAAAAGATCCGACAGGTATTGCAGGGCGATATCTCGACAGTTATGCGGTGGAGGGCTACCAAAGGCTACGGGTTATCCAATGTCAGTCTTGACATTCACTCGGCCCGCATCGACACACTAGCTGATTCACAATAGCTTGGTCATAACTCTGTCCTCACCTCTGAAGACTCTATGTTATCAGAAATGTGGCTTTGGATCAACTGTGAGCGAAGCGTGCAGAAAGCCCTGTGTTTCCCAACGCTCAAAGCACCGCAGATTCGAAACAGATTCTAGAACCCCCGAAACCAAAGTTGAGTCCCCATGACTTCAGCGGTCAAGGAGTCCTCGGTATCTGGGAAGGTGGACTACCAATCTCTGCGCCACGTCGACCAGTGGATTCGATCCAACCCTCTCCGAAGGTAGTTGTCAAGTCTGTCACGGATCACGTGAAATCCGTTTCCGGCGACGGAAGGTCGAGCTCAAGATCGCGGGACCTCGCCTCGCGTAGGGGGTCAAAGTTGCTGTTAGATACGAATCCGCTGTCCACTTCCGGCGCTGCTCACGAGGACAATTACTCTGCTGCGTTGAACGCCTTGTGTTTGAAGGCGGGCGATACCGGAGGGAGGTGGAAACCTGGTACTCCAACTTCCAGGATGACGCAGAGGAGAATGTGTTTACAGCTTGTTGGATGGTCGCTGAGGGAGGAGGAACTGAACCACGCCATAACCAGGTGGGTTGCAGGACTGAACTCGCGTTGATAACATAATTTGATGCCGGCAGGTGGGAGTTGGAGAACAAACATTCTCAGGCAGCATGCTGGCTTGTTTTCACGGGGCAGTACCATAGGGCTGTCAAGGTACTGATGAACAGCAAGGGTGGGTGATAAGTGACTCGATTCTTCGAGAGACTGAAACTGCTGCCCCCAGACGAAAGCCACTACCTCATCTGTGGCACCATCGCTGCGCTCACTCATAACGGACCTGGGCATAACACAAACCAATCTAATCCAGACCTCCGGGAGCATTGCGAACGTCTCATCGTGCATTTACCAGACCCGTACTTGAGGGCGATGATCACCCATCTGACTGTGAATGATTGGACAGACGTCCTCGACGAGGATTCACTACCGATTCGCGAACGTTTGGCGGTGGCATTCCAGTTCCTCGACGACAACGCCCTTTCGTCGTTCCTCCGGACTGTAGCGGATCAGGCGGTCCAGCGAGGTGATCTGACCGGCCTGATCGTCACGGGGTTCACGGCTCAGGGGATGGAGATCCTCCAAAAGTATGTGGATGTAACGGGGGACGTACAAACGGCTGTGATCATCTCTTCCCTCCGTGTTCCGAGTTTAATCTCGCATAACGGAAAGACGTTGACGAAGTCGGTGGTGGATAGATGGGTGGAGGCGTACCAGGAGCTACTGGATGGGTGGAAGCTCTTCCACCACCGGTGTCAGTTCGACATCGAACGAGGGAAGATCATCCAAGAAGTTCTTGGAGGTGGCAACGGCCAGAGGAGGGAGTGGCAGCCGAGGCAGATTATGATCAGGTGTAATTTTTGCAGCAAGACCGTGGATGTTGTCAGCGGCAAGGCAAAAGGGGTAAGTGGACGCATCACCCGTTTCAGTTGCTCTGGATTATCGCCCTTTGCAGAGCAATGTGTGCCCAAACTGCGGGAAAGTGCTCCCAAGATGCTCGATATGCCTGATGTCTCTTAACGTCGCTTCGGACCCCGCACGAGATGCGTATCTTCTCCACACAGGCCCTAAAGGTATGCGTGGTATGGCCTGTGATCACACGTTATTGACCAGGTTTCCCGCAAAGATACTATCGCGGAGGCGATAGTGTTTTGTCAGACCTGTAGGCATGGTGGACATGCGTCCCACATCATGGAATGGTTTTTTGGAGATTACCCCGTGGATTGCGGGGGCGATGGGGATGGACAGGAACGCGGAGGCAAGGCACACGACATTTGTGCGGTGCCGGACTGCGATTGCCACTGCGCTAATGAGATGTAGGTTTGGATCGAGATGTCCATGTATAATAGTTGACGAATGAGGTAGTGTACTTTAACGTGGTCACGGCAAGTCCTAAGTGTACGTGGCAAGCGTAATGGTCTACGACGTGCCAACTCAAAGAGGAGTGGTATCTTCGAATTGAAGAGTTTATGATCAATCCGATCGACGCGAAATTCCACAAGGTGAAAACACGAGACTCGCAGAACTCGCATCGAGTTTTCGATCCCGGAAGTTACTAGGCGACCCATGCAGCGGTGTCACCAATGAGATTGAGTGCCCGGACTCTGGTAATAAATTCGGTAGCAGGGACAGCCGAAGAGGTGAGGTAAGGAGATCACGAGAGGGTTTACGCGGACACAAAACACGGGTCCACCGGCGCTGACCCATTAAGGAGAAGAACCCCCGGTGGGGGGGCTGAAGGTCCACTGTTTTGGTTCGAATCTTTGGCGAGGGGGGTCGCCTTGGGAGAGAACCGCACACACCACTGCAGATTCAGAAGATACACCCCGAACCGAAAATATATTTTGAACTTTGGGGGGAGGGGAACCCAGTGCGGAAAGGTGAACCTGGGTGCTCTGTTTGGGGAGGGGGCTCGTGTCTTGAATACACTTCCGTCAGTCACCCACGCTATAGAAGAGCAGATATATGTCTGTCTGAAGGAGGTGGGCCTGATTTACTCACGTCGCAACGCCACTGTCAATGTTCCGTGGTATTACAAGGCTGGATTAGGCACAGATACTGGTAGCCTGTGCTGGCGGGATCCCACAGTGGGAGGAAGTGGGAGGCCGACCTGTAAACATGACCAACTTAGCAACCCGCCACGGGGGCGTTGTTCATCTGGCTGATAGTGCCTTGCGGCTACGCCTCGGTCACGGTGGGGCGCTTGATTTATCCATGTTGACCGTGAAGAGTTGGCCAGGAGGCAGGGTTTGGGAGATGCAGCCCACGAGGGGGTCATCGTCTACACGGTGGGTTTTGGAAGTACCCCTGCGAGTGGCCTGGGAAGGAGGCTTGGGTTCAGGTTTAGCCTCAGCGGGCTCTGGTTCCGGTTCTGGCTCGGGTGATTCGCTAGGCACAGAAATAACACAGAAGTAAGATCGAGGCGGCAAACAGGCGACCCTAAAACCAAGTAAATTCAATAACTGACGGAACCCCGTGGTCCGCAAGAGCTCATCCGTCGTCGTCCTTATGTTGCCAAACCCGTCTGCCCTTCTAAGGCTCGGATATCGGTGAAACGGCTTACAAATCGGTATTGAAGTACTCGCTTGTTCCTTGACCGGTTCAGCCCGCACGGACCTCACGCGAGGAACAAATAGTTTACAATAGTCATTGGGGGGTCAAGGGTACATGTAGGAGACAAAACACAACCGAACCTTCTAATTTACACATCACGAAAGAGACAGAAGATGACTTGACCCCGCTCATCTCCACTGGTTTCTGATACAATGTCAATACGGCGAAGATGACCATAAATTATGCTTACGGTGATATCACGCGGAACCCTCCCCAAAATACCTCGAATTAGGGGTCGATTGAAACTCGGCCTTCGCCAGTGCGCGAGCAAGTTTGTCGGCGGCGTTGGGAGTGGCAGTCATAACTGGGATAGCCTCCGTATCCTTAAATGTTTCCTCCAGGTGTTCCGCAGCACCGGACATGTGGGCGATCTGGGCGCAAGCGGCGTGGAGAGCGATGAGTTGAGGTGAAGGAGGCTCAATCGTCCTGCCGTTCGGGAGGGTGTGGGCTCGAAACCCCACAGAAGGGAGGAACTGACGCCTAAAACCGTCAACATAGCAATTTACCTTGTACTGGTTGGCGATGGCACTCCCATGATCCTGGAGTTACAGGGGTTAGCTTACAACATGGAGACGCGAAACTAGGTCCACCTCGAGTGGAGTCAACCAAATTCCAAGCTCGTCAAAAAGTGCGTGTGCCATGGCTGAGAGCCCCATGGCATTCAGCGGGTTATGGATGTTTTCAGAACCTAATAGATCGCGTATGGAGAACCCGCCAAAGCGTTCGATGATGGCGCCAGCAGTATTTGCCCAGTTAAACTTTGAAAAGCGGGAAAAGTTTCAGTGCGGTTCATGGTAAAGGGTGTTTTGGATAAGTGGGCCCAACATTCTCGCGTGCTGCCTCTGAACTCCCTTTGATCCCTTCCGACAAGGATTGACTGATTACGTGGGTCACATTCACCACGTCCGTTATAACGGCTTGATCGGGGAGTTGAGAGTAATCCATCCTCCCAGTAAGAGGGCAACGACCGCCTTCACGAGCCAGTACCTGCAAAAACAGTAAACGTACGGCCGAGTGATCGGAAAGAGTAAATTACCAGTTTTCTTAGTTCTTTGGCAGTTATGGAAGGTTTCTCTAGAAGACGTTCGAGTTCGGCAGCGGCTTGTTGGGGAGACATTCCCGGGCTTTGCTCAGACGAAATGTTGGGTGTCTCCGCCTTTAGATTATAAACTGCTGAGTGTTAGCAAGATAGCAGGCAGAAGATAAATGAAAACGTACAAACTCTGATGAGACCATACACATACAGGTGGGCCAACCCAGCCAATAGTTCATGGTTATCGTTGCATCCAAGGATTTCTGTGGCCAAAGCCTCCCGTCCTCCACCTGAAGGGGAATACATGAGGGCAAAACCGAGCACCCGACTCGCGCAAGCCGGGGTAAAGCCTAGCAGGATCTTTTCGAGTCGAAGGTATGCGAGTTCGGTGTGGAATAAAAGCCACTTTTCTCTTGACTCGAGGGACTTGCAAACCTGGAATGCCTTCCACAAGTTACTCCCTGCAGTGAAACCTTCAGGAAAGGGTGGGAGCGGTTGGGCGTCGGGTTTGCCTGTTAATGGCATTTAGCGCGAGAAGCAAATAGCGCAGGAGCTCCTACTTAGGCACAGGACCCCTGTCCGTCTCGTTCTCACGGAATCGACGCCAATACGCCCAACTTGGCTCGGCTGGGCTCGGCTGACGAATGACCTCCATGTCGATTGCCAGCGCATGCGTTATGCGTTCATGAATACCCGAACCGCACGGATAGGGAGTGGACACGCCCGACGGAACCGAGACGGAGGTCACAATGCATATCCAACCTCGTACCCGCGATTGTCGGCATCATTACGATGGGTGGGGAGAAACGAAATATGCGCATCTTCTGAGAGTGCCTGTGAACAAAAAAGAATGGGAAAGACAGTTCAGGGGAGAGGCTTGCCGGACAATGTAGAGCAGCCGGCGAGCGATTTCGCTTGCATGTCGGGGATTCCGTCATCGCCACAGGCTTCGAAAGACCCACCGGAAGTATACGGCCACTTGTTCACCTGTGTGAGTGAGGTCGTCGTTCTTCCTGGGTCCCAACCGATGTCCTGAGGCTTGATATATAATAGATCGCCGACGGTCAGCCTGTAGTTGTTCGTAATCGTACGCTTAGCTAGGTTACTGACAACACAAACAACACTGAGCGAAAAAGTCAGATAATTTTGACGGTGGCTGTGCTGGAAAACAAGCTTGCGGTGCTTCAAGTTTCAAGTCTGCCGACCATTCCTCTTCCTCTTTCTTTCACCAACGCCCTTGGATGTTCCATTATCCTCCGTAATCCATTGCCCGAGAGACGCCCGAGTTCCGTCCTTCCAATCGCCCGCCATGACCGCCACGACCACGACGAGCGCAGGCTCCCCTGCCTCTCAACCGACCCAGCAGGCTCCCTCGGTCTCGACGACAATAACACCCCAAAAGACTCAGCACACAACATTCTTTTCGTCCGTCTTTAATCCTCAGATCTCAACCTATTTTATTGCTGGTGGCGTTGCTGGTGCAGCCAGTCGGACCGTCGTCAGTCCCTTGGAACGCATCAAAATCATACAGTCAGTCTTCCTCCTCGGCTGCTGACTCGGGACCAGAGGTCTGATGCATCATCCGTGCCACCCGTCTTCCGTTTCAACAGACAGGTGCAGCCTACTTCTGGAGGCGAGAAACAGTACCGGGGCGTCTGGAGTAGTCTGGCGAGGATATGGCGTGAGGAGGGCTTCGTTGGATACATGAGAGGGAATGGAATCAACTGCTTGCGAATCGTGCCGTACAGTGCTGTTCAGTTTACTACCTACGAGCAACTCAAGAAGGTGCGGTTGACCTGGTTATCATCGATTGGCTTGGCTACGGTTTAATCCCCACCCCTTTATCTCTCTCCAGCTCTTCACAGACAACGGCAAGAAGACATTAGACACGCCCGTACGACTCATGGCAGGTGCCTTGGCTGGAATAACCTCAGTTTGTCCGTCAGATTATTCTGTTCCTGTTACACCACCTCGGTTGCGTCGTTTCGCAGGCGATCATCCTCGACTAACAACACTCCCTCGGCACCTTAGGCACAACATATCCCCTAGACCTCGTTCGATCAAGGTTGTCCATCGCAACTGCGTCAATACCAGTACAACACAGTACGCCATCAACAATTTCCACACAGCAACCCTCACTAGCGTCTGGATATCATACTGCTTCAGTCTCTTCATCCTCATCACTCCATGCGACTAAACATGCCGCCTGGACGCCTAAAGACCTCACGGTGTGGGGGATGACTCTCAAGGTCATGCGGGAAGAAGGTGGCGTTCTGGCACTCTACCGTGGGATGGTACCCACGGCAGTGGGTGTGGCCCCATACGTGGGCATTAACTTTGCCGCATACGAAGCGCTGAGAGGGGTAATCACACCCCCAGATAAAAATACAATCGTCCGCAAGTTGACTTGTGGCGCCCTCGCCGGTGAGTTGCTTTCTGAGAATTAGATTTACGCGAGCTGTAACCTGATGGTCTTGGGACCGAACAGGTGCGATATCGCAGACGCTGACATATCCGTTCGACGTGTTACGGCGGAAAATGCAAGTGCGAGGGATGGGTACGGCACTCGGACCACAATACAATGGCGCCCTCCATGCTTTGGTTGCGATCGTCAGGAACGAAGGTGTCGGTGGACTGTACCGTGGGATTTGGGCGAACCTCTGTGAGTAACCGTGTTCGGATCAGCACGGATTATGCTGAATCGGATCTGGTTTCGTTCCTTAGTGAAAGTAGCACCGAGCATTGCCACTTCGTTTTTCACCTACGAGCTTGTGAAAGAAAGGATCCTGACCGGGTCCTGATATGTATGTTTTTTTTTGTTTTTTTTTTTCAATGTAGACAGAAGATTTCTCGTTCGTTATATGTAGATAGAAAGCGGTGGCACACACATACGAGTAGGACGTGTTATTATAACTAATCGGACAATGGGCTTGTGTTGCAAGCGACCGTGCCGGGATCATGGCATCAAAAGTTGGTGTAACACGCGCAATCAGTCATTTATACTTCGGCCGGTCGCCCTCCCGTTCCACCCCCGTTTGGTGTTGTCAACTGTTGGTTTGACTCTTGCGCGTCCATCCTCTCCCTCTCGACTCATCCTGCGGTGTTACTCCAGGAAGAAGTAACGCAGAACCAGGCGACCACTGCCTCGCCTCCGACACGTTTGACCGGCGGCGCTTGCTGTATGACACCCAGGCCCGACCTGTGAAAGTGTTTGGGGTCTCGCGCTCTTCATATGGATGCTGAATCGCCGGCCTCGTTGTTGCCGTCTGGCACCGGCGAGTCCACAGCTAACCAGATGGCGAATCAAGACTCACCCGTCCCTCCTCCCGTTCGTCCACCTTCCCCGTTCGCACCTTCCACCTCCAAGTCTCGCAGGTTCCATCTCCCGCGTCGGTCAGTGACTGGAATCACCAACGGCAAGATGGGTCAGGCCCAGAGTATAAATTCAAACAAGTTCAAGCGTGCTTTCGGTCCACGCTGGAAAAAGTCTGACGAAACTGAGAAGGAGGAAAAGGACAGGGTCTGGGACAATGACAGAGATCGATCCGGGGACGACAATAGCTCCATTCCTGCGCAAACCCTGCCACATTTATCTACCTCTCTCCCACTCTCCGCTTCGAATCCACCCCCCTCCTCCATCGCCAGACACCTTGGAAAGCTCGCACCTCGAAAACTATCCGTGTCATCCACCGTTCCACCTCTCCCCGTTCAGTCCATCCCTGCCCCTTCGCCTCCGCAGCCCCCCTTATCACCACAGTTGTGCGCAAAACCCGACCCTTCAGTTAGTGACAACGCTCCAGTGATCATCAACAGCCCCGGCATATCTGCAGCTGTCCAATTCATGCGCCAACAGGAATCACAACAAGCACCCATCCGATCGGACGATCCCTCACCCGTCCAACACGTGGAACACGAGCGAAGAGTACACGGTCCTAACGACCACCCGACCAAGGACGATTGGCGGAAGAGCGATTCGACGATGGCCAGTCACGTAACGATAAGACCGGGGGCCGGCCTTCCCAGGGCAACACGTCCGGTCTCTGTCGCCGAATCGGCCCATTCGGTAAACACCATCGTTCCTTCGAGTCGCCGCGTGAGCATGATCGTACCTGATTCCGACTTGGTGGAAGAGAACGATTCCGATACAGAGGAAGCAGAACCAATCACTACCATTAAGCCTTCCCTCCAATCATCTTCGACCCCTTCGTTAGGCTTGACAAACACACCACGTCGGCAATCAACCTTTTTCGGGAGCATGACATCCTTTCATTCTCGCACTGAGAGTGAACAGGAGCCACCACTCTCGCACCGCTCGCACTCCGTGTCAAAGAGGCAACTCTTGGGTTCTTCGAGGGGGGTATCTCCTATTTGGGCCGACGCAAATGAACATGGTTTTCTCTCAAACAACAACGAACGGTTCCGCAGCCTTGGTTCTGGCATTCGCGGACGTCTTGCAGCTTGGGCTTCGAACGACAACCGTCATTCACCTCCTCCTTCCCCTTCACCCGAACTTGATCGATCGACCAGCCCCAAGCTCCCTGGTGGATTCAGACAAACCACTCTGAGTATCTCGGGGAACCTCGCGCCCGCAGCCATCGATCTCGGTAAAAGGGCCATGGAAAAGATTGGTCGTTCGTGGGGCTCAAAATACACCCACCCTCCTGGCCAATCTTCATCAAGGAGCGATCTCGTCTCCAATTCAACTCCACCTCCTTCGCACAAGGGCAAGTTCTCGGAGTACATTAATCGAAGCCACCTAAATAACTCTGGGTCCAGCCAGTCGATCTCTCTATCCAACTCGAGCAAACACAAAAGACGAACACCTGGCGGTCCTTCCGGAACTTGGAGCATTTCGTCTTCTCAGTCCTCCGTGTCGATTGATGACAAGATGTCCACGCAATCGGGAACTCCTAGTTTGAATTTTGGGCAGATCATGCGAGGACCGCTATCGACTGGTGGAGGGGCAGTCTTCGGCAGACGGTTAGCTGATTGTGTCAGAGACACCGCCGTGGATGATGTCAAACAGAAGTTGCTTTCTGGGGAATATTATGGAGAAGGATGGGATGTTGATAAGATTCCGCCGCTTCAGGATAGGTTGTTACCCGCCCTGGTGCTGAGATGTGTCCAGCATTTGTTGGCTTGGGGTATTCAAGAAGAAGGTCTTTTCAGGTACGCCTTTGGCAGTAACGGGGTGCTTGAGATCGAAAACTCATCTCCACCGTTCTAGGCTCAGTGGAAGGACGTCCCACGTCAATCGCTTGCGTGCAGAGTTCGACCAGGGTGTCGATTACAACCTCGTAGAATGCGACCCGTGCGATGTAGACCCTCACGTTATCTCCTCGCTGTTCAAGGCTTATCTCCGTGAATGTGAGTAAACGCGTTAATCGTTTAATCTCGTTCAACTAACAGATCGGTCCCAGTGCCTGAATCGATATTAACCACTGGCCTCCACCCTTACTTCGAAGCCGTGATGGTTGCGGAAGAGACTTCTGAGATCTTGCCCGCCAACAACTCCACACATGGAGTCGGCAGTCTAGGACCTTCCTTGCCGTCCGGCCCGAAGAGCGGCAATCGGATGAGGAAGCCTCCCTCGTTATCGACCCTTTCTATGCCGACATTCATTGGTGTTCGCCCGCCCTCACAGTCCTCCATCCACGCGCTCGCGGCCCTTGTAATACGGCTGCCCCAGGAGAACCGTGACTTGCTTTACACTCTGGTCGAGCTCATAAAGGCGACCGCGAGCAGGAGCCGCCAGACGAAAATGCCCATGGCAAACCTTTTGCTCGTCTTTTGTCCCAGCTTGAACATGAAGCCTAGCTTACTTCGAGTATTGTGCGAGTCCGAAGATATCTGGAAGACCCCTCCGAAAACCGTCGAAGCCCCCGCTCAATTGGATACAGTTGCTCAGGAGAACTTGGATGTATCCCAACCTTCATCCATGGAACCTAGCCCCATCACTGACATCGATTCGGAGAGCGGTGGCTCAACCGGCGTCAGACCTAGGAACATGAGAGCGAGGAGGGGTGCAGTCGGAACGATCTATGCGCAAGCCTCGGATTCACTCCTGAGCATAAACTCCCCACCAGATATGGTCTCTCCGGACTCCTCGTCGCTTCAGGATGACACCTCTGCTTCGGATGTATCGTTCCCTGACGTGCTCAACGAGGATGTGCTCACTCGCAAACCCTCTCTTCCATTGTCTTCCTCCGCCGAATCCCTGGTCACTCCATCGACATCTTCTAAGCCCCCTTCTTTCGTATTCTCCACTACGAAGGACACACCTCTGGCCCCTCCGATGATCGCCGATCAGAGTCAACCGCTCTTCGAACATCCTGCACAAACCATCACCACTTCCCCCATACCCTTCCCAACCTCAGTGAGCGCCCCGGCGACTCCTTCATCTATACGTAAATCTTTAACCTTCCCTAATATTTCCTTCCCCACCACGGCTTCACCCTCATCACAAATGCGCAAGAGGTCCAGTCGCCCATCCTTGAACCTGCTATTCTCCAAGAAGTCGGGTTCTTCTTTGAGATCGATGCCAATTTCGTCTCCCATCCCCCAAGCTCAGCCGAGCCCAAAGACCACAGTAGACCCTCAGCCTCCCGTTCTCAAGGTCCCGTTGAATGATCCCCCATTCAAGCTTGACTTCTCGGTTCGTAGGAGCGAGGACAATGGAAACAAGCAGGGCGGCTACAAGGGCAGCGGGTTGACTCTCGCGCCGCCGCCAGTCATGAGCAGGGTGAGCTCTGGTGCCTCCACCGAGTCCCCTGTCTCCGCAATGTACGAGACGCCGGAAGGGACCCCCTCGGGATCAATGATCTCACTCAGCCGCGACTCTCCTCGCGAGCCAAGTTCCTCACAACAAGTGTCCGATCTCAGGTGTCCCAGCAGGTTGAGCATCGCGTTCTTGGATGAGAAGGAAGGAGACGAGTGGTCGACAAGCGTGTTGAGCTTGGTGGATGATGTGACCGGTCAGCCGCCACCAGAGGTCGGCGTCGCAGGACAATAAGTTTTTGACTCTCGTGTTTTTCACCAACACCTCCCCTCACTCCCATTTTTCGGTCCTTGTTTTTTCGACTGTATGCATACCGTGGATTTCTATGGACTATTTCGACTTGAGTACTCGCTTGACCCCCCATCACTCGTTCGCGGTCGCTCTCGCTTTTCCTCTTCTTCGGCCGATGAAGCACCGATGTGTTTTGACCCTTTGTATCTATACCCATAATTTTATATCCTGCAGGTCTACTTTTGTACATACATACACCCACATCCTACCCATTCACTGATCCCCCTCTCCTATCTTTTAACTCGCGCATTTTTTCTTGAGTCCATTCCTCCCCCCCCCACGGAGATCGATTATTGCTACTGTACTGAAGCATAAACGCGATGGATAAAGTGGATGTTATAAGTTACACTGGTATTTTTTGGAAACAGGAGGCGTGGTAAGCCACTCCACTGAGGGAAAGCTTGAATCCACCCGTCGGTGGCCCGCCTCCGGTCATCGACAACAACCCCTTCCCGCACGAACTACAAGTCGCCCCTCGTTCTAACCTCCACCCCCTCGACCTGACTTTTGTCAACTCCTCTACAATGTCAAACACATCCCTGTCCAAGATCTGCTTCGTGATCGTCAAGATGTCGCCGTCGGAACGGTAGGACTCCATCATCCCGGTGAGGATGGTCCTGAATTCGTTGTAATGCGTCTCCTTCGATGTCTGCGTGGCGGATTCGACTAGCCGCTTGAACAGTTTCGGGAACGATATCCGATGAGAAGAGCTGACGGAGACGAGCGAACTGAAGGTGTCTTGCACAAGCGCTCGGAGTCTCGTCAACGTATCCTCCTGCGTAGGTAGCTGGTTCTCGCCGCCCTGTGTCGCCGGATGACCTTGGATGGCGATATTGGCAGAGACCGCCTGGACACATTCCACCTGACTTTTGAGGAGCTCGAACCACATGTCCTGCACATTGACCATGGTCGGTGGGTCAGGGAGCCGAGAGTAGCGGAGGCATATCTGAATCGCCTGCTGAGAGACGGCAACCATAGTGTCCAATCGCCTCACGATCTCATTGCGCGAGGATTCTTCAGGACCCCAGTTCCCAATGATGTCCGCGGTAAGATCCCTATGAATGAAATTCGCCTTCTTGAGCGCCCCCTCGCTATCCCCCTTCCAATCCAAACACCAAACGACAGCGTCGTATACCCCTTGAGCTTCGCAGACGTTAATCGCATCCGGCCACTCGAAGAAGTCCACTGGGAACTGTTTCAGGGCGGTGATCACGTTCTGTCGATCCAGTTCGCATTGCAGGTTGACATAAAGAAGCCGGAGCGACTGAGGGGTCACGGGAGGGGGGGCGACTGCGTGCCAGCCGTCGGAGGGGTCGTCGTGGAGGGAAGGAAGGCCAAACAATTGTCGTAAGTAAGCGAACCGCTGGGGGTCAGCACCACCTCCTAAAATATCAATGGCCTTCTGGTGTAGATCTGGTGCAAATTTCTCGATTGTCAGCGCTGCGCTGGTGACACTGTTATGGAGGAGATCCGGCAAGGCGTCTGATAGAGTGTGGCGCAGCTCGGAAGAGATGGTTCCCGTTGGTCGGGACGATTCCTTCAAGATATCTTCCACCGCCGAGAAGATCTCGGATGCCCGCAACTCTGGATCGTGGAGATACGCAAAGATCAAGGGTCTCCACATTCGTTCTTGGCGATGCCAAGATCGTAGGATTCGGTAAAACCCTGCCTCCTCGAATATCTGTTGCAAGCGTTCCCCTTCATGTGGTGTGTAAACTGAAAGCAGGAACTCGGCTGCTAGTTGTCGGTCTTCTCGCGTGCTCTCGTCAGGGTATTCGGCAAGGGATATCAGGATGTCGTGAAGTGCGGAGGGAGAGATCTGGATGAACTGCGGGTATTTTGGTACGTTCCGCGCGATGAAGATGTTGATGAACATTGTGTCGGTAGGTGCGAGGTCGGAGGATGAGAGGATATCCAATAGGACTTTGATAATTACCAAACGGCTAACTCCACGAGTTTCGTCGTTCAGGTAGGAATCCTCGAAAGCAAGGTCCAGAGAATTAAGGAAGGACTCTGCGTCAAAACGCAGAAGGAGGCGAAGATAAGGATAAGTGGGTTCAACTCCTCCTTCCTCGTCTGAGGTCAGCACGAGTTTACCACCCTCTCCCATAGGCCAGACGCTCGACCTCCCGAAGAACAGAAAGGTGTAAATGTCTTTCTTCGCGCGACTGCCCTCCAAATCTGACAACGGCTCCTCGCTCGGATAAGTCATCCCGGTCAGAACGTCGGACAGGTACGGGTAGACCTTGTAGGCGTTAACTACGTAGGGTTCGATGGCGGCCTCTTGTTCTGATATCTCCGCGACACTGCCCCGGTGCGCTCGGTCCCTACGGAATTGCTGGACCTTGCGGATGAGACCAATGAGAATAACGATCGGAGATACATAGTCCTGGAGTGCTCGAGTGTAGACATAAATCAGGGCATCGTAAAGGTGGTGGGTTTGACACAGGCTGATGGCTTGATTGATATCCAAGCAGAGAGGATCGATGTGCCAGATGACCTGCTCCACTAGGTCTGGGCGACCGTCCTCCGCGTGCATCGCGATTATTCGTTGGGTGATCCGCGGGGGAACTTGAGAAACGTTTCCGTCGAGGATGAAGGGCTCCAGTTGAGTCAGGTATATCCTTGAGATCCCGGAATCGTCGTAATGTTGGAAGAGATCTTCGAAGACGAAGTCGAGATCTCCCAGAGTCAAACAGGCCCGCACACAGGTCGACACCAGATTCTCGAACATGGACGTTCTGTCAACACCGCGATTATCGGGAGTGACGTGAGTACTGTCCGTCAAACGGTCCTCAGAGAATGCGTATCGCGCTGAGGCAGTCATCAACTCCCGCATCTTCGTCCCGACCTCTTCCTTCAAGGCTTCCGGGTCCTCGGGGAGGCCATTTCTATTGCCTTCGGCTTCACCGACATAATAGGATCGGGTAAGCTGAATGGCGTTCAGAAAATCCCCTTCCATGACAAACGCGAGGATTCGATCGGCCCAAGTTAACAAAGTGCCAACCTGTAACATATCTCTGCCCTGCAATTCCGATCAGCTACAAATTAAAGTTTTGACATTGGTGAAGTACATACCAAGATGAAGATCTTAGTTTTGTAAACCCAAATGCTATGGGCGACATCCAGGACGGAATCGGCATATGTCACATTTTCGCTGGCCGTCAGAGACAGTGTCGGAGACATCAAAGACGGGGCGCTAAACCATGACCGTTCGATAAGTTTCTTAGTGTTGACATCGTGAACTTGGAGAGAATTCGGTGTGAGGACAAGGATTTGCTGCGAACCCGTCATTAACAATTGCTAAGTCGCGTCAGGACAAACGAAGAACGAACCCACATTTGCGCTCAACCACCTGACGGCGAGGGCGACCTCGTCGGCAGTCCACGTCGAAACCTCCTCAATTACAATCGCTCCGAACTCGACTTCCGAGATCTTCCCAGTCTTCGCATTCTTAACAGACTGGATAACTTTCTGCTCGGAGACCCGGATCAAGTGGAAGTGTTTACCCCAACTAAAGATCAGCATCGGCATCGTTCCTCTAGCCTCCAGCTTCGAGCGGTCCTTCGGAGGCGGGTTTTCAGGAGTAGGGGAGAGGATCTCCACGGAAGGAAACCAAGCCAGAGTTCCTTTCCATCTATCCCTCGGGCCTCTCTCTTCGTTATCCCGACGAAGGCGACGATACCACGTCGTAGGCTTAGGCTTCAGGCCGACAATCACCAACTTCCCAGGGGTCACCATCGCAATGAGGTTGTATCCATCCGTTCGATGAGGACACGTTCCCAGTGGGAGAGGCGCCATGGCGAGGATGACGTTGGCTTTCCGTTCACGTCTCCTCCGGAAGGGCGTAGATCCAGAACCAATTCCACCCCGCGGAGTCGGTTCCGGTGGGACATCCTCAGGGTACTTGCCCAATATCCGAATTACGTCGGTGGCATCGACGAAGAGAACCTTCCCAAGACTGTGATAGAACGCCAGGCCATTCTCATCGGCTGTGACGATGGCTGTGTGCCTCCCAGCTACAAACCCTATGCTTGTGATAGCAGTCCCGGGGAAATGGCCCTCCCGTCGTCCACCCTTTACGGCGGCTGGAGATGTTGGTGGGACAACGCGAGCGGGAACTGCGGGTTTGTATAGATCGAATACGCGGACGTGACCGGAGGCATGACCAGAAGCAACCCAGGTGTGGTCGTGGGATAGTGCCAGTGATGTTACAGCGCCGACATTCACATCTGGAGCAGCGCATTGTAAGGATGACGTCAAGGAAAGGAAGGCGAACCGCCTCACCGACAGTGTCTGTCCCGCATATACACTTCAGGTTTTGTTTAAAGTCAAACACGCAGATATAGCCTGTCTCTGTCCCTACGCATATCAACCCATTGGCAGCCATGACTGTAGGCATTCCCTGGTTCGCTGTCCCCATTGCGTTCAGGGCTTTTGAGGCCTTTGGGGAATAGACAAAATTCGAGATCGTGTTCAAGGGGGTCCATTGGAAAACCTCTCGCCCAGGCTGCGCCGGGATCTCCTCCGGTTGGATCACCGCCGGGCAATCATTCGAGAGCGCGGAGAAGTGTGAAGATTCGGGTGAATGTTCGTTGGATAGTTGTGAATTAGATGTAGCGATGGAGTTCGGCTGTGAGGGCGCTTGTGTGAGGGAAGAACGTAGCCTAGATATTGTAGGGTGGAGAAATGGGCCTTTCATATTCGGGAGTGGAGGAAGGGGGGAGGCAAATAGGCCTGGCGAGAAAGTCGTGGATGGTGCTGAAGACGGTGGGTCTGATAACGCAGCTTCGGCATGTTCGACGTGAATCACCTACAGACGACAACGTGTTCAGTATGTCAGCGTGAATACCAGGAAGTGTGGTGAGACTGACCAGTCGTTGCGGGTCAGATGTGGGCTGTTCGTGGTGCTCGTCATCCGAGAACGCGTTTCCGTGCGACGAAGAATGGTCAATTTCGTCAGCTTCGTCGTCCTCTCCGGTAGTTTCAGAGCCCAGGACATCCCGAAGCTGCTCTCTATAGGTAGCTTTGGTTACCTCTATGCCTCCGGACCGGGGGGAGTGTGATGGCGAGCCTTCTTCATCCCCCTCACTCTGGTCTGCAAAGAGCTCATCCATTGTCGTAGAGTAGTCTCCGGGGTGGTCCTGGTGCTCATTTTCACCTTCGTCGTTATCCGAGAGGTCGAGTACAGATGATGAAAGAGAAACCATTATAATCAGGTGAATACCTCTCGGGAGAACTCGACATTGTCGGTGCACGTGACTTCAGTGGATTATAAGTGAGTTACAAACGGACAACGACGGACGGGGAGACGGGTAAGGGGAGGGGATGCGGAGGGTGCAGGGAATGATAGTAACACAGACAAAATCAACGAAAGGAAATCAAGAGACAACCCTACGCTCTCGCTCCTTGCTCTTCGCTCCCGGCCCAAACTTCTCCTGAAAGTTGATAAGTTCTGCCATCAGTTCTTCCATCATCTTCATGGTCGGCGGTGGCGAAGAGTCTAGCTCGATTGAGAGCGACAGTGGAGGAGCTGGCTTCTCTCCGGCCGAAGATTCAGTAAGAGACTGATCCTGGGTGACCATAGCGTCATTTTCCGGGGCAGGCTGAAGCGTTTGTTTTGCCTCGGTGGTGTTGAGAACCTTCACCAGTGCCTCCTTCCGCCTCCCGCGCTCCGATGCGCTTGCTTGCTCCCTCCCCACCCACTCCACCAAAGCCCTCACGCGTTTGTTCATATCACCGATGCTGGTCCGCTTGCTCGGCCACTTCACTTTGACGCCCCGTTCAGTCGAAACGTCACTGGAGTCCTTAGAAGCCCGGATCTCGAGCGGCCGAGGGATATCTGTGGGGAGCATGTTCTCCAAGTGCGTCAGATAATCCGGTAAACCCCACGAGGTATACAGCGGCTGCTGAGCGACGGCATATGTATGTGGGTTGTGATGGGCACGAGGATGACTTGTTGATCCGGCGTCAACTTTGGTGTTGCTGTGGCCACCTCTTCTCCCTTCATTGCCGCCTACAATTCCTGATGGTGAACACGCGTTGGGTCGCATCGTGACGCAGTGGAAAACTCACCTTTAGTTCTGCTCTGTCGTTTTGGTGGGAGGACTGCACCAAACCGTGAGAATTTCGGAGGCAAATAAGGATATTTTGATCTCACCTTCGTCTGCGTCGCCGGATCCACCGAAATCTGTGACCTGGGCGGTTTTCCGACCCCCACCTCTCCTCTGGCGCGGCCTCGCAGTAGTAGAAGGTGTTGCTTTCGGAATGCTCGTACTGGCAGAGGGTTCCTCGCCTGGTAGATGGGGCATTGTGGGGATTTCGGATGTAGTGGATCCAGATCTTGTACGTTTGACGGAAAGGCTGGAGGCAAGTTTCAAACGGGCGTCCAGTCGATTAGCCGATATTGTTTACCTGTCGTCATCTGGTCGTTTCCGTTTCCGACGTTGATTACCTAATCCGCTTTCAACTTCCTCCTCGACCTCTGCAGTGTCCCTTCCGTTCGTTGGGGATGGAGTTGGCAGAACTGATGCTTCGGCAGCTGTTGCCGCGATCAACGCTTTAACGCTTTCCTCATAGGCCGCATCCCTGCTGTTCATCGTGTTCCTGCGTTTGGAAGGTTTTAGGTTGGCCATTGGAGAGTGGGAACGAGAGGAACGTGGGACACTGTGGGCTTGACCCGAACTGTGGTGGGAGTTGGCGGAAGGGTGGCGATCGCGAGGCTTCCTGGACAACCTTCTGGCAGCGCTAACTGTTCAATCGGCGACTCTAGGATAGGAGGCTGTGATACATACTTTAACAGATTTGGGTGGAGGTCAGGCCGACACTGCTCGCAGAAGTAATCTGCGTCGTCCGGTGGCGCCTCAATCCCCATGCACGTTATATGTTGCCAGACCCTACAAATGTCACACTGGACCATGACTTCACCCGTGTCTGGCTCATCCTCTATGAGGGAGTGAAGGAGAAGAAAGATGTGAGAAGGGCATGGCATGGTCATGAAGTGAACGAACCGGCATTACCACAGATACAACGAGTAACGCCCTCGTCCTCTTGGGCTGAAGTATCCGCAGGTTCTTCAGATACTCGAACATCCTTTTGGGTGTGATTGTTGTCTATCGACGGTGGGGTCGGGGTTGATTGCTTGTCTTTGGGCTTGCGCTTGTTGCGGGCGTTGTTTTGGTGATTCGTGGGTGGCTTTGGGATATCTTCGAAAGTTTCATCGATTTCCTCTTGCTTGGAACGCTTGGATCGCGACGAAGAGGACGAGGGGAGCGCAGGTCGGTTCTCTTTCAGGCGGGGAGCGGATTCGGGGTGTGGGGAGGGGGCTGGTGATTTACTGGACGAGTGCGACGGCACTGAACGTCTCCCTGACCGTCTCGGTTCCTTCGGCGAGGGCGGGGGACCCATTGGGGGGACATTGGCCATGACGGTGCGAAAGAGAACGAGTTTTTCGCGATCGGACCGTCGGATATTACTGAGCCTTGGTGTGACCAAGGTTTCAGATGGAATGTGTACAAAAGTGTTCTAACTTTGTAACAATTCAGGTAAGAAACAGTTGTAGTCACACTACAAAATTCCTGAAAGCCCAATACAAACCCATTGGACCGCCTTCACCGGCGCGACTAATCTCCGACTCTGACCCGCCGCAGAGATTCGCAAATTTACGCTGGTTACTTCAGTCCCCGCAGGACACAAATACGACCTGCTCCGGGTTCATGGGTTTGCCAGGACCCATGGCTTCCCCAGCGATCCTTGAGTACGCCTCGCACGCCCCGCTCCCTCTCACCTTCCCCAGGCTACCGAAACATCACATCCTCCCGTCGGGAGAGCCCGACTATCTACGCCTCATCTTGACATCAAAGGTCTACGACATCGTCAGGGAGACACCTCTGGTCCTTGCCGAAAACTTAAGCACGAAATTGGGCAACCAGATCTACCTTAAACGCGAAGATCTTCATGAGGTATTCAGTTTCAAGATTCGCGGCGCATACAACTTCATGGCAAGTCTCTCGGAGGACGAGCGGTGGAAAGGCGTCATAACCTGTAGTGCCGGTTAGTGCGTACCCGTTATCGCGTTGGTTGTTGGAAATCGTTGAACCCGGATGGTCGCGTTGACAGGAAATCATGCCCAGGGAGTCGCAATGTCTGGCGCAAAATTGGGAATACCCTGTACGATTGTCATGCCGGAGGGAACACCGAGCATCAAAGTCCGTAATGTCTCACGATTGGGAGCCAAGGTCGTACTGCACGGACATGACTTCGACGAAGCAAAGGCGGAGTGCATTCGGCTTGCTGGACTTCACAGTTTGGCGTTTGTCCCGCCATACGACGACCCTCTTGTTATCGCCGGCCAGGGAACCATTGGCATGGAGATATTAAAACAACTACCCGATTCGGAGACTCTCGACGCGGTGTTTGCTGCTGTGGGGGGCGGGGGCTTGGTCGCTGGAATCGCTGAGTACATAAAGCGCATTGGCAGCCCTTCCACTCAGATCATTGGCGCGGAAACAGTAGACGGAGATGCGATGGAGAAGAGTCTGCAGAATGGCGAACGTGTTACACTCAGCGAGGTTGGCCCCTTTGCGGACGGAACTGCGGTAAAGATCGTTGGGGAAGAGCCGTTCAGGATTTGTAAAACGCTTCTTGATGGCATCGTAAAGGCGAACACAGACGAACTGTGTGCTGCCATCAAAGACGTTTTCGAAGGTTTGTCGGTTGCGGCCACGACCCTCCTCATCAATTCATCCGTTCAGCCCGTTGATGCCTCGACCCCTTCTCTCTGATAGAAACACGATCCATCACCGAACCGGCTGGCGCAGTCAGCCTCGCGTGTCTGAAACGTTACATCATCGACAACAACCTGGTCGGGGCTGGAAAGCGGTTTGTCGCTGTGATCAGCGGCGCGAACATGAACTTCGATAGACTGCGTTTCGTTGCGGAGCGTGCCGAACTCGGTGAGGGACGTGAGGCGCTACTGAGCGTGGAGATCCCCGAAAGACCCGGAAGGTTTGTCTGATCGGTTTTATTTCTCCATTCCGCTAGCGTCAGGGAACTAAACACCAACAATTCCCAATGTAGCTTTATTGAGTTACACACTGTGATATACCCGAGGGCGACGACCGAGTTTATCTATCGGTACAACTCGCCCGACACCGCTCAGGTGTACCTGTCATTCAAACTCGCAACAAATTCAAGGGAGCAAGAAGTTTCCGAGCTCTTATCGAAGCTAGAAAAGGGGGGGATGAAGGGCTACGATATAAGCGACGATGAATTGGCGAAGAGCCACAGCCGGTACATGATCGGCGGTGCACAGAGGGTGGAAAACGAGAGATTGTTCAGGTTTGGTATGTGCTCTTGCTTTTAACCGACCTTCCATCCACGTTGGGGGAGATCGCCACTTGGTACCAGGTCCAAGCCACTCATCTTCAACACAGAATTTCCCGAAAGACCAGGAGCGCTCAGGAAGTTTCTGTTGGGCATGCAAACGAAATGGAACATCTCGTTATTCCATTATCGGAACCACGGCGCCGGTAAACAAAATTTTGCCTATCTTTACCCAGGGACGCCTTTGTCTCACGCGTTCTTTCAGATATTGGAAAGGTTCTTGCTGGGATTCAAGTTCCACCGGAAGACGAGGCCGAATTCGACGACATCTTGAAACAGCTGGGGTACACGTTTATCGAGGAAACCAATAATCCGGTATATAAACGTCATCTAAGGGGTTGAGATGTAGGGAAAAATGATACCAAGCGTAGAGTACAATGCAATGTAAATATTTAACTGGAAGAAAACAATGCGACAGGAGGTCGTTACGAGTGGTATCCCGACCGTCCGTACGGAAGGTGTCTATTTACCAACTGAGAGAAAGCAAACGTCAACGCCAAAATGCACGGCGAGGTAAGTGGAGAAAATGGGCAATGCGAGGCGTTAACGGGGGTCCAGGAAAACAGAGTAGATCAGGAGCAGCTGGTGATACATACATTTCATTTGGTGAGACGGTCGATCAAGGTCAAGCGAGGATCCCTCGTGAGCAAAAAGAGAACGAAAGAAAGGGGTATGCGTGGAAGGGAAATCACTGGTGGATGACCTTCGTTACAAGATTGGCCCAAGGCCAATGGAAACGCTTCCGTAACGATTGAGTCCACTCTCCTGCAGATGAACTCCTCCGTCTATGGCGGCCGTGGCCCTCAGCACGAGACTGGGGACGATCTCCCGCAACGGGAGAAGCGGGGGATACGATGGAAATCCGGTAGCTTTTGAGGACGGGGAGTTGCGGCTGATACAAAGGGGTCTGGGGCAAGTGTTGGAGAGCCTCGATTGCGTTGATTGCAAGAGCTGTGGTCAAACCGCGGTTGCCGATGTTGATCCCGGAGGAACCGTACTTGTACATCCAACCAGCTTCCCAACCACCGTCTTCTTGTTGGAGAGAGAGAAGGGTGCGAAGGTCCAATTCGTCCCGGATCCCGACTGATGCGCAAGCGAGGACTCGCATAGCGAGAGCCAGAGAATCGCCTTCGGATCCTATTCTCTCTTGAACGCGTTCGCGGAAGATAGGGCGAAGGGAAAGATCGGCTTTAGTGCCTTTGATCTGTTCGAGTAGGCGCGCCATGAAGAATAGGAAGCATTCTGGAGTGGCGTAGTATCGGGTGCCTTCGGAATACCCCCTGTTGATCAGGACTTCTCTGACCCAAGCGAAAGTACGAGGGAGTTCGTCGCCGCGGCCGTTGGCGTAGAAGAGGGACAAAACGTTCACACAGACGACTGGATCGAAACGCAGTCTCCGGTGATCAAAATAGGTCTGTCAAACCGGGTGAAGTGATTGATGATGAGTGTCAGGGGCTAATGAATTGAAATTGATGCGGTAACTTACTTGAACGATCCCGTCCTTGTCGACGTAGTTGAGCATCTCGTCCATGACGGAAGAGATGACTTCCTTCGGGCGACCGGTAACGGTGAGTGCGACGGAGGTGGTGTCGAGATCGCAAGGGAAAGCCTCAGTGGTGAGAACGGGCTCTCCCTGGAAGAAATTCCATTCACGTTCGTGCTCGACCAGGGAAACGAGATCTCTGATAAGGTACGACCAATCAGTACGACGGAATAAAGTTACAAATGGAGGTGAATGCTTACGGATCACAGGTGGCCTCCAATATCAGCAATTGGGCAAAGTTCTCCTTGAGGGTAACACCGTTGGAGGTAATAGAATCCAGGGACTTTGCGTTCCTCTGCAGGTAGGACCTGGCACGCTGGACGGGATCCTCGATGGCATTACGGATGGCCTGAATGACGCGTTTCTGATCGTCGAAGACTATGCCACGCATCCCAAACGAGCGGGCCGAGAGCACATTCTCTGGTTTGTCATCGACGAATACGACAGAGCGGGGGTCGACGGCGATATCGTCGAGGACATGCCTGTAAAACCCGAGGTTGGGTTTTCGCTCGCCGGCGTCGGCGGAAGTGTAGACCTTGTCGAACAGCGACCAGTCTGCTGGCTTTGTCCTGAGATACTCATGATCGGGATGGGAGATGTTCGACATGGCATATACTCGGAGTTGGCCACCAGACTGGTGCTTCAGTTCGCGAACGAAATTGAGCATCTCGTCATTCGATTCGAGAGAGTCACGCGCTTGGTCAAACGCTTTCGTGACCTCGGAGGGGGGGATGTGGAATTCGTTTGAAATGCGGTTGTAACAGTCCCGCTGAGAGATACGGCCACATTCGTAGTCAGCCCAGGTGGGAGAGGCGAGGATAGCCTTGAGGGTTCTGGGAGGAATGGAGGTCTCTGTGTGGGGAGACCAAGAGAAGAGCACATCGCCAAGGTCGAGGATGAGGGTTGTCGCTTTCGTGAAGGACATGACTATGCACTAGCAGGAGGATTGGGAGAGTGGGAGGGATGGGAGCCGATAGGGAAAATGAAGGAAAAATCGTGAAATACTTATAGAATCCATGAGGCAGGGGAGATGATGATCGGGGCGGTTGAACTGGTGAAGTCGTTACCGCTTGAACGAATGCTGACGAACACGATTGGAAACTCCTGGGAAGAGTATTTTGCAATAGTTCGTTTGATCCCGGTTCTACCGACTTCTTCCCTTTCCTCGTGGCCGTCAAAAATGAGTGGGAGCAATCGGCAAATCCATCCTCGATCCGCTGTATGTAAACTTACCCGGCATGGCTGATCAATGGGGTAGATCCATCCGCTTGGGTGGCGTCCGGATTGGCTGTACCTTTTCATTTTGCAATCACCCTGGAAACTGCTGGGAGTATTCGCCGGAGAACCGGGGGAGAAAAAGATGGAAAAACAGAGGAATATTTCACCCTGGCGGAGTGGAGCGAGCTCCATTATTGACTTGTTCCCCAAAAGGAAAGTTCAAGTGGGATCTGCGATCCACTAGCGGAACGTGGTATGCCAGCGCCGGCATTATGCCCATCGGTGGCCGCCTGTATGTTCTACAGTAGTTCTAGCCTTCATCTGTTCGCTATCACATTCAACGTTTGATATTTCCCCTCTTGAATCCCCTCCAGGCGCCAGAAACTGCGCCCAACCTCTATGGTTTTAGCGCGTCTCGCAATTCAGTCAAAATTGTCTAAATACACAGTGGCAGTGTTTTGAAAAGTGTTACGGTGCCGAGCTCAGGACGTTCCCGACCTGGTTTATGTGAATTCAGTATCACAGTATACCCATGACCCCCAGGGCGATTGACAGAGGTGAAAGGTCGGGACAGCCGACGGAGTGGGTAAAAATTTTAATCCATTCGAACAAATTTGTCCGTATTTCACCTTGTGTGTCCCCGAGATTACACAGTCGTGGCTTGTCGGGTCCTCCCGCGCGTCAAGTTGTCAAACCCCAGAATCAAAAGACGTGATTCTAGTTCTCGGGCTACAAACCCAAGTGCGCTGATCTGGCAGAGGACACCCTTCAAACCCAGTCTTAGTCGCTCCGACCTCGGAGGTTCTATCCGGTTTACGAATTTGTGGGCAGTCGCCCACAGGTCCACTCAACCAAGAGAGATTCATGGGAAGAGTTCACGTTGGTTGACCCACAACTGGAAAAGAATCCATACACGAGGGGCGGGTGAATCGGAGCAATACCCCTGGTGTGATTGCGTACTAGGTTAAACCTTTAGCTCTACACGTGGCTGCAGTTTGCGCACGGTTTCTGTGTACGGTTGTGGACGCTAGAAGCGTGAACCGGTGGGAAACGATCTGTTATAGGAACTTTTGGGCAGCATGACATTAGACTACTCCGTAATCGCGGGGCCGACGAGCCGTCAAAACACGTAGGATCTAGCTCCTGGGAATCAGAGAGGTGGAAACGGAAAACCAAGCTGCTTTCAGCGGCCTCGGCCCCTTCTATTAAAAGAAGAAACGAGCGGGATGAGCCGACAAAGGCCGATGACAGAAGGTCGTGAACCATACCCATAGTGCAAGTTCGTCATTCAATGCTCTGGTGTGTGGTGCGGCTTGTTAGGTTGAAGAATGTTTTCTGCAACAACATAGACCGAAAATGCGGCGACGGCAATCCCAAACCCAGGGAAGACATTGCGGAACATAGCGCGGTTGGAGAAAACGGGGTGTTTACGCCATGCCTCACGCTTCGCCCATGGATCCCTATACAATGGTGGTGGATTGGACATCTGCCGAAAAACAAAACCGCTCAGTGACTCCACCGCAAAAACTGGGTGCTAAGATGACTGACCGTTGGCGGCGGGTATGCTGTGGCTGAAACTTGAAGGGGGACTTCGGGTTGTAGGCGGGTCACGTTCCCCTTGGGTTTAGGGCAGGTCGATCGGGACTTGGTTCATTTTTGTTCGACCCGCCTTTCTGACACCCGCTGTTCCCCCCCACTTCGCTGGCGCACGCTGTGCCTCTCAGTTCTCCTCCCCACCATCCTCACAACCCTTACTATTTCTCTCGCTTTTATTTTTCCAAATGTCTCGCCAATCGTCGTCGCCGAGCGAAGTGGACGGTCCCAATTATAACGCTACTAATGGATTTGTCAGGGCCAACGGCAATGGGGTCCACTACAAGTACGAAGATACCCCCATGAGTGAAGACGATGATGTGCCTCTTGTATGTGATCCAAATTTCTTCTGATTTCTTGCGTGTGGTTAAAATGTATTGTTGTGGCGGGCTCGTGCCCAGTCTCAGACCCTTGCTACCCCATCTCGGAAGCGGAAGAAGGTCGTTCAGGATAACTCTTCGAGTGACGACGATGTTCCTTTGGTTTCATCTTCCCAACAAAGGACCTCTGCTGCACATGTGGATGGCCAATCGCATTCCACCCCCACCGCAGCTGCCAACAATAGGTCCAGGGCTAGGGGTACGAAGTCATCCGCCAAACGCGTTGACTCGGATGAGGACGATGACGATCAACCGCTCGTGCCCAAGAAACGTGCCGTCAGGAAACCTCCAAAGAAGAAGGCAAGGGCTCAGGAGTCTAACGCCGATGCCGCCGAACAATCGGAGATGGATGAGGACGACAAACCTCTTTTGTCGGCCAGAAAATCTTCTACCCGAGGAAAACGAAAGGTAAAGGTGGAATCCGAGGATGACGATGACGCACCTTTGGTCAAGAAGAAGCCTTCTGCTGCTGCCAAGGCACGTGGCAAGACCATCAAGAAGGATGAAGGTTCCGAGGCCGAGGTGCCCAAACCCAAGAAGAAAGGCTCCAAAGCTAAGAAAGAGGATGATGGTGGGGAGGAGACCCCAAAGAAGGGCAAGAAGGCGAAGAAGGAAGATGAGGAAGATGAAGACATTCATCGATGGTGGGACAACGAGAATCCTGCTGGAGATGGGACGCAGAAGTGGCAGACGTTGCAACATAATGGCGTGTACTTCCCCCCACCCTACGAACCTCTTCCGTCGCACGTTAAGATGAAATACGACGGTATAAACTTCCTGTTGTCTCCCCTCATCCGCCAATCGTTAAGTGTTGCACACAGGCATGCCTGTCAACCTATCTGAAGAGGCTGAGGAGGTGGCCGGATTCTACGGCGCGTTGTTAGGGACGCCCCACGCCGAGGATGCAGTCTTCAACAAGAATTTCTTCAGGGATTGGCTCGAGGTTCTGAAGCGCTACCCTCCAGTTTGTCTTTTTGTATCCTCCTTTTCTGCACTGCGAACTGACTCCTGCATAGGTGGATGGAACTAAGATCAAAGAATTCTCCCTCTGTGACTTCCGTCCTATGTTCGAGTACTTTGAGGCGGAAAAGGCAAAGAAGAAGGCCTTAAACGCCGCAGAGAAGAAGGAACTCAAGAAGGCAAAGGACGAGCTCGAGGCTCCTTACACCCACTGCCTACTTGACGGTCGCAAAGAGAAGGTTGGAAATTTCCGCATTGAACCTCCTGGTCTGTTCAGAGGTCGAGGCGAGCACCCCAAGAAAGGATCCCTCAAGGTCTTTCCACACCCAATCCTGTGTATCCCTCTCATCTGACAATATCCGCTCCCAGAAACGCGTCCGTCCTGAGGATATCACGATAAACATCGCTCAACACGAGCCCATCCCTGAACCCAACGCCCCCGGAACGTGGAAACAAGTGATCCACGACAACACGGTCACCTGGCTTGCCAATTGGGTCGAGAACGTCAACCTGAACCACAAGTATGTTTTCCTCGCCGCCGGCAGTTCTCTCAAGGGACAAAGTGATATGTCCAAGTTCGAAAAGGCGCGCGAACTGAAGGTACAGTGAGATCTCTCCCCCTGGCACCTGGTTGGTTATTCACACCCACATATCGTAGAACCACGTCGATCGGATCCGATCGGACTACCGGGAAGATCTCAAGTCGAAACAAATGGCAGATAGGCAGCGAGCCACGGCCATGTACCTCATCGATGTTCTCGCCCTTCGAGCTGGTAATGAAAAGGGTGAAGACGAGGCCGATACCGTAGGCTGTTGCTCGCTCCGTTGTGAACACGTCACGTTGCAGCCTCCCAACATTCTTAGCTTTGACTTCTTGGGTAAAGACTCGATCAGGTACTTCAAGCAAGTCGAAGTCGATCCTCAAGTCTTCAAGAACATGAGGATCTTCAAGCAGAACAAGACGGATGAAGATGCTCTACTCGATCGTGTCCAGGTGCGTATTCATCCCGCCCCATCTTGAGTCCTCAGAGTCTGACTTTCGTCCCCCACGTTCGATAGACCTCCAAGTTGAATTCCCACCTTAACGGATACATGAAGGGACTTACCGCCAAGGTTTTCCGTACCTTCAACGCTTCGCAGACTTTCCAGATTCAACTCGACGAGAAGACGCCCCATAACGGAACCGTCCAGGAGAAACTCAACGCATACAACGAAGCCAACCGAATGGTCGCAATCCTTTGTAACCATCAACGTAGCGTGCCAAAGACCCACGATCAGTCTATGGCGCGCATGGGTGACAAGGTGCGTCCATGCAAACCAGTGTTCATGTGTTAGATCCCGACCGACGATTCACAAATCTTAGGTCCGCCAACTCAAGTACGAACGAATGAAGCTACGACATGTCCTGTTCGGGATTGACAAAAAGTACAAGAAGAACAAGAAGTATGCCGAGGATGAATCGGACATCGACGAAGAGGCCGTCGTTGAGATTGAAGAGAAGATGAAGGAGAAAGAGAAGGAGAAAGTCGAGAAGAAGTTTGCCAAAGAGAACGAGAGACTCGTTGCAGATGATGAGAAACCCCAGGACGATTCCGTCCTCCAGGGAAGGCTCGAGGATATTGACACAGAGTTCGAGAAGCTGGCGAAGGAACGCGGGACTGGTAAGGCTTCCCTCAAACGGGAGAAGCCCGCCGAAAAGATTGAAGAGGCTATTGACAAACTTGACGAGAGGATCACCACTGCTAAGCTCCAGATGGTGGATCGCGAGGCAGGGAAGGAGATCGCTTTGGGAACAAGGTCTGTTCATCCTTCGCTTCACCTTTTCTCCTCGTGGACCCTATTTTGCTGATCCAGAAGTTCACGGACAGTAAAATCAATTATTTGGACCCCAGGTAAGGCAACAAATCTACCAGCATTTGGCGTAGCACGACTGGGCGTCTCGCCTGCAGCGTCATCCCTTATGTCACCCTCTGCTTATGATCCCCCCCTTGATCCCCCCCTTTGCTGATCATTTCCCACGTTGTGGTTTATAGGATAACTGTCGCGTGGTGCAAGAAGTTCGACGTGCCCGTGGAAAAGCTCTTCTCAAAGACGCTGTTACAGAAGTGTACGTTTTCTCACCGTTGAATTATCAATTCATTCCATACGTTCCCCCACTTGGAACCCCTCCTTCTCTTCACCCGACCGACCCATCCGATGGCCCACGTGTTTCCCACTGTTATCAGACTTTTCGAATCACCCCCTTCCGCTTCCGTTTTTCCAATTCCTCCTTAAGCTTGCCGCGAAAATTTTCCGTTGACCCACCCCTTTTCCCTTACGTACAGTTCCATGGGCCCTTGAGGCGGGTTCCGACTGGAAGTTCTAGATGATCTCACAGCCTGTGCGTCGTATCATCTTAGGTCGGACGGTCCAACACATCTCCCGCGGAGCTTTGATTCCCAGGTGGGTATGTTTTTGCGCGACACGATACCTTCTAAACCGGGTTTTGCTGGACTCCGGGTAAATAAGTGAAACATTAGCTTGCGTACATGGTTACCCCCATAGAGGCCACGATGTTCAAAGTACTCGCATAACTTCTCATTGCAAATTTCATATTTTCTTGCAATCATATCAGAGGTGTTCGAAAGTGCGCGTCGGCATCGTTCCCGACAGTTGAATGAGCGCAAAAATCTGTACCCGAGGAAAAACTGGGGGACGGATTAACAGATTCTATTCTCGATTCCAGGACGCCAGTTGGGACATGGCATCCTTATCTACGTTCCCACGTCATGTTAGTAGGTTACGGATGTTTGAATGACTTGAGTTCGGTGATTCCTCGTTTCCATCCATATGCCCTGACGGTGACATCCGCCTCATGTCTGCCTCGTGCATCGATTTGCAACGGTCGTGACCTTTCTTTTTCGGTGAACAAGGGAGTGCGCGACGGAGAGAAGGGAAGCATGATCCAGGCATGCTAATTGACGACCGCACAAACCAATCCTCCTTCAGGTTACGGAGTCGGGATGGTGTCGATCCCGTCCAGGCTGTCGGAGGCTTGTCGGACTCGGTCCTGCTGCCATAATTGCCCGGCCTAGAACACTTCTCACCTTTCTGATAAACGTGGCCACACCCATCGATCGGCTTTATGAAATGGAGGGAAATCGTCACTTGGATCACGTCAAAAAAAATACTAACACCCGTTATAGCACAAGGTTGAGAAGGTACTATAAGTTCGGGAAACGGACATAGCGGATGGGCGGGGGGGATGCGGATAGTGCGGGAAGTATGAAAGAGGGCCGCTGGTGGGGAGAATGGGCGATACAAACGTATCGCGAAGGGTCCGACTGTGGGCGAGCGTAGGGTCAGGGGGCGGGATGGACCGGAAACCCCAAGTTTATTGCCCAAAAAGGGAATTAGAAGGGCGGTATGGGGGGGCGTCCACCAACACGAGTCGGATGTCGCTATTGCTGATCGCAAGACACGTGGGGGTCAGCTAGCGTGAGCCTTCCGACTCGGATTCCTGTTTGTCCTTGCCTTGTTCTGGGCGCCTCGGGTACAGGTCCGGGTAGATCGGGGGGATATGATCGTCCTGGGCGAACGGGTTCGTGAGATCGTCTGAGAAGGGTTCCTCATCATCATCACCCTCATCATCCTCATCCTCGAATAACCTGAACCAGGTGATGGGTGGATCCTGAATGCGGTCGGTGACTTTCGCCTGGACGATCTTCAACAACGAAATCTCGGCCTCAGCGGGGATCCTCCGCAAGGGTTGCATTAGTATCTGCTTCTTGATTGCGCGACGCTGAGCCTCAATGTCCTCTTTAGAATCGACAATGACGAGAGTGCCGTCTTGGCGAACTTCAAGTCGTCGGTCATCACGTCCGAGTCGGCGGGATCGCCGTGATTGGGATGGGCCGGCTACGGGCTCTGGTGGAGTTGGCCTGTACCTCGTAGACCCGAAGTTATCGACGAATCCCCATGGAGCTCTGAATCCATCGAGGGGGGGAGGAGAGCGGGGACGAGTCGACCATTTGAACTCGTCCCAAGGAACTCCGTTGATGCGGACAGGACTAGTGCGGGGTGGAAGACGGCCATGTGAGTTGACGGGAGAAGTGGGAGGGGGAGGGGAAGATGGTGGCAACGGCGAGGATGGTACATGGGGAGCAGGTGGGGGATTGGATCGCGGCCGTTTCGGCGGGCCACTGGGGCGATTGGTAAACTTGTCCCTCTCTGTGCCACCTTCTACCCATTCGTGTTTCCACGCGTTTTCCCAATCCTTCTTGCTCCGACCAAACGCGAAGTCGCACATTTTCTCAAATTCTTGCGGGGGAAGGGTCTCGGAGAGGTGGGAGAATGTAGACTTGAGTGCGCCAGCCTCGCGGGCGAGTTCCATCTCCATCATCTCAAGGGCAAAGAGGGCATCTCGCGCATTCCTCTCAGCTTCTTCGAGTTGTTGAAGGATGTGCGAGCGTTGCCTGACTGTCGCGTTGTAGATCCGATCGGCATCAACACCTAAATTCCAGATGAGTTGAGAGTGGGCAAAAGATGTGGTTGCTTGTGCGTACCTGTCTGAATCTTCGAGGTTCGAGATGTTCCTGGGGGGTAATATTCCGATGGCCTGAGTGGTCGCGTTGAGATCTGGGTGCGTGTGGCGCAGATCTCTGCGAGGGAGGGGGCGGGGAGCTCAGCGAGAGCGACAACCATCTTCGTGTGTGGTGGAGGTGAGATGGTGGTGGTTAGGGAACAAGGGCGATTGGGAACAAGCCATGGACGATTTCTTATTGTCAAAGACAATGAGTTGATGCCATTGAATATTGAATCCCAGTCCGATCGCGTGGTCACCTGATTTGGGAACCCGCACCAGGTCGTCATCGCGCGGCCAACCGATAAATCTACCTCGGTCGCTCACCGTCATGGCTGCACTCCAGCCAAAAAGTTCAATCATCTCTCGGACGTCTTTTGCTGCTCTCGACATCGAGGAACCGGAGTCCGAGGAGGAACTCGAAGTCGTCGAACTCCCACCAACAGAGTGAGCAGAAGCCGCCTATGACGATATCAGGTCGTCTGCTCACCAGATATCTAGGACCGAACCACAAAAGCCCTCAAAAACAGCCATCAAGAAGGCTGCCCGGGCTGCTCGTCTCGAGAAAAAGCAACAGGAACGCGCCGATGCAAAGCAACGACGCGAAGCTTCTGCTACTTCGTCACAACCCAGCCACTCTCCTCTCCTCGGGACACTCGAGCATCCTCTCGAACTTTCAGAAACTGATAGTCCTTCCGTCGACGAAGCACCCCTTCCAGACATCGTCCATCCGGTGATTACAAATGGTACCGCCTACCATTCCGATCCTCCAGCAACGGAACCGGTTCGAGAGCTGGACCCAGGACCGGAACCTGCAGCAGCGCCACCAGTCCCCGGACCGAGCGAGGGTGAGGCAAAGGGGAATCGTCCAGCGATACAACCTACCCCCTCAGCACAGCAGCCGGAGATCATTGTCATCCCCCCTCCGCAATTGGTCCAGCAACTTACTGCAACGGCTACTCCGGCACAGTCTGACAACCCAGAGAAAAAACGTCAAAACATCCTCACTCGAACGTTATGGACATTCATCATGATTGGCGGCTTCGTCGGTATGCCATCACCCCTGTGCATGTGACTTCCATTCATCTCCCCCTGCAGCTCTGCTCCTGCTCGGTCACGGATACATGATTCTGCTCGTCATGGTCTGTCAAACGGCGGTTTACCGCGAAGTCACTGCTCTCTTTTCCATCAAAAGTATCGACGGAGAAGAGTCACCTCAAGAGAAAGATCCCTGGAGTAAGACCCTCAACTGGTACTTCTTTGCCGTCACCAACTACTACCTTTACGGAGAAAGTATTATCTACTACTTCAAGGTATAAGATCATCAAAAACTTCCATCCCCACCTAATCACTGCTCGTTTAGCACGTCGTCTTTGCTGATGCGCAACTCATGCCTTTTGCTACAAACCACCGGATCATCAGCTTTACCTTGTACATCATCGGATTTGTTGGATTCGTCATGTCGCTGAAGAAGGGTTATCTTCGGAGACAGTTTGGACTCTTCGGTTGGGTACACATGAGTTTGATGCTCATTGTTGTCTCAAGGTAAGCTACTTCCCGTCAAACCGTTTATGTGAATTCTGACTATCACTAAGCCATTTCATCGTCAATAATATTCTCGAGGGTCTAATTTGGCTCTGGGTTCCTGCCTCTCTGGTCATCTGTAATGACGTTTTCGCCTATATTTGGGGTATCACCATTGGTCGAACACCTCTCATCAAGCTCTCACCCAAAAAGACTGTTGAGGGTTTCGTCGGCGCCTTCTTCAGCACCATGCTCTTTGGCATTATCTGGGGGACACTGTTCATGCGGTGGCGGTATATGATATGCCCCGTCAGGGACCTCGGTGTGAACGCCTGGAGTGATATCAAGTGCGACCCAAACCCGGTCTTCATCTGGAGGGAGTGGGAAATCTGGGCCCCCCTCAGGGTCTTCCTGTCCGGTCTAGTGTGTCTCTACCCCTTCTCTGACCTCCGTTTCAGTGACTGAATTTCGTGTCCTGCAGCTTGGACGAAACATCTCGACGCTCCCATATACGACCTACCACTTCCACGTCCTCGTCATGGCCATTTTTACGTCTCTTGTCGCTCCATTCGGTGGCTTTTTTGCTTCCGGATTTAAGCGTGCCTTCAACATCAAGGATTTCGGTCACAGCATCCCCGGACACGGAGGAATGACTGATCGAATGGATTGCCAGTACGTTCGATATTTCACCCTTCACACTCCAGTTTTGCCGACAGCATTGCAGGTTCTTGATGGGTGTCTTCACCTACGTCTATTACAGTAGTTTGATCCGCGAAAACCGAGTAACAGTCGGGTCCGTCCTCCAGACCGTTGTCAGCGGGCTCACGGTCGAAGAGCAGATCCAACTTATTCGGGATCTGACGAGGTACCTCACTAACCAAGGCATCCCTGTCGACTTGTCCCCTAGCATGAGATGATAGTGCTACGTTAATTCTTTCACGCCTTAATTCGGTTTTTATTATCCTCCCCCGCACGATTGTATGTAATCACTGCAACTTCGAAACCGCCGTTCTTGATATTTCTCGCATGGCTTGACTATGGATATCTCATGTTCCATATTACAGCATTGAGTGTGATGAGCGTGCATACAACAAGACAGCAGGTGAAAAAGTCCTAGGTTTCAGGTGAATTGGTGGACGTAGTTTATGACCTCGGCTTTTCCTGTGGGAAAAATATGCGTCAGTGACGGAACAAAACCCAATTGCAATGCGATTTACCTTCTTCTCCTTCCAGAGGGCAAGAAGACCCACTCCGGATACCTTCACGACCTTGAATCGCACACCCGGAATATCACCCTTAGCCTTCCCACTACGACCGAAACCAGAAATCAGGACTTCGTCGTTCTCGTCGACGAAGTTCAGGCAACCATCGTTCTACACTGCGGTTAATCCAAAGCGCTCAAGGCGGGTTTAACGACTACAACGTACAGGCACAAAGGCAGTGACTTTTTTGCCGTTTTTGATCAGTTGTACACGGACGCATTTTCGAATGGCAGAGTTTGGCTGCTTGGCCTCGACTCCAACCTTCTCGAGAACGATGCCCTTAGCATGGGACGATCCTCCAGTTGGTGATGTCTTGTAAACGTTTCCCAATGCGCGCTTTTTATACGTCTTGTCCGCCTATATTTTCGAGGTAACATCGCCATAGTCAGTTCCAGGATGCCGGGTACCGAACGAGACAACGACAGACCCATCGGTTCAGGCGACGATCGGTGCGAAGCTTACGAGCTGCCTGGAGACCACGGGGTTTGTTGGCTGCAATCGGGAGGCATACTGTGAACAGGAGAGGAGGATATTTGCCGCGTACGGTGCTTACAGCCCATTGTTGTCCTTGAGGATTAAGCCTTGACGGAGGTGTGGGAGGTCTTGAGGAGTGGCTGGACAAGCCTGAACCCTAATCTGTTAGTTTATTCACGTGGTCGTGGGAACAACTGTAATAACGGTTGCCACGCTTGTGACGATGTCACTCTCGGACCCGGGCGGCTCCCTGACGATCGGTGCAGTGTGCGGCTGAATACCAACTCGTCCTCCCGGCCGCCCATTTCAGTCGAAGTCGTGCTGGGTCTTGTCCGGTTATCATAACGTAATCCAGTAATCCCATGGGGGTTATTGGACACAGGCTCTGTTCTCGTACCTGTTTGCGGACAACACTCTGGTTTGGCTTGTGAAGGCAGTCTGATCTAGTCATTCGTATGATTTGCCCCGGTCGCAAAACGCGGGCCTTTAGTGGGTTTACGAAACTGGATAGATTTTAACGGCTGCGCTGTTCGCGAGCGTTTAATATCCATGCTACCGTACCCCGTTTGCCTACTCTGTCGCTATGAGGTTCGCGGACGACCGGCATGGCAAGACAAATTACACGCGAAGTCTCGGTTTGCAGCTTTGGTAAATTACACCTTTCTCCCGGCCACTCGAGATGCAGCCATTTCTACCCCAAATGCCACGGATACGTTCAGCATAGCACCTCTGTGATCCTTCCTCTGCATCACGAAGGCGATTTTGGGCCTTACGGTTAGACTTGTGCCTCTGGTAATGTCTGATACTCCTTCTTCCGTTTCTTTCCATCCAGAAATCCACTCGTTTGATTCTACTCGCTGTCGGACAAGCTGGCTCGGCCTAGACCGGCCCAGAGAGTGGTATCACCTTTTGGGCATATGGGGGTGACGCCAACGGTGGTATTTTCCGTACACGCGGTCCCAGGACGCGTGTCTCGCGCAGTGACAGTCGGTCTCGTCCCCCCGACGTTACCTCGAATGAGTCTGTCGCCCAATGTTGCGGCCAGGAGGACTCTCAGATAGGCCAGCTTCCCCATCATCAAGGCCGTGGACTTGGTCCATCTTTACACTGCTTGGACTAATGGGAATCACGTTGTCCACAACGTCAGATAATCTACCGTGGTGCATGCAACTTTTTCCCCTCCCGTAAGGGCTATGCCTGGCTTACGGTCCACCGGGGCGGAAAACGTACAGGATCAGTCACCGCTTACCTCCACACGGCAGGGGTTAGGGGCAACTTCGGGCTGCAAATTTGGATCATAGTTTGCACCGTCGTTCGCAGCAGTTCTGCAATAGCCGGTGCCCGTATGAATCACACTAGCTCGGGGTCAGGCGAATGGCGGAGCCATTCTCTCTACCTGTGCCTTTTCTTCCCCACAGAACCTGATCTAGAGCGGGTTCGGTCCCTGAAAGGGCCTATGCGATGGGTACACTGCACACAAGTATCCATGAAGTACCGGTTTGGTACCTAAGTGTTCTAAATGAATACATGTCTTTGACGACATATGCTGATGCGTAACGATACCACCAAGGGTAGGAATGAAAGAGGACAGATGATCTACAGCGGAAGTGCGATGTCACTCCACTTTCCACCCCCGCCCTTAACGCCCGGGAGTGAAAGTGAAAGTGAAATTTGGCTAGTCTAGACCTGAGGTCCAGCCAATCTGACCTTCTCCTCGACGTCCCTCTCATAGAGAGCGAACGCCTTCTGAAACATGCCCGCGAGCTTCCTGGCCTCCCTCTCGAAACCTTCCTTGCTGGCCCAAGCCTTCCTCGGGTTCAACAACTCCGATGGAACACCCTCCAACGCGGTGGGGATCGACAGGTTGAAGGTACCAAAGTTCTCGTACTCGGCCTTGGCGAGTTCACCGGAGTGGATGGCATCGATAATACGACGAGTGTACTTGAGTGGGCATCGAGAACCGGCTCCATACTTGCCACCAGTCCAACCAGTATTGACGAGCCAACAGTCGACTTTGTGCTTAGCCATACGTTCGGCCAACATCTCGGCGTACCTTCCGGGCTATTGCGAGAAATAATGCGGTCGTTAGAGATGCTAGGCGCGGAGCATGGACGTCCACGTTACATACGTGGAGGACAATGAATGGAGCGCTGTAGCAAGTCGAGAAGGTCGGGATGGGTTCGAGAACACCGTCCTCAGTTCCAGGAGTTTTCCTACCAAAATGATTGGTGGGTGCCGTGGGCAAAGAGAGGAAAATACGCTTACGAGGTGTAACCAGCCAAGAAGTGGTAGCTAGCCTGCTCGGGGAATAGCTTGCTGACCGGTGGGAGAACACCGAAAGCATCGCAGGTGAGCATGATGACATTCTTAGGTTGACTCTGGACGGAGCAAGGGATGCGAGCGTTGGGAATGAACTCGATGGGGTATGCGCAACGAGTGTTCTCGGTGATACTGATGTCGTCGTAGTCGGGCTTTCGAGAAACGACGTCATAGACGACGTTCTCGAGAATGGAACCGAAACGGATGGCATTGTAAATCTCGGGCTCCTTCTCGGCGGAAAGATTAATGCACTTGGCGTAGCATCCACCCTCGATGTTAAAAACACCGCTGTCCGACCAGACGTGCTCATCATCACCAATCAGTTGACGGTTGGGGTCGGCAGATAGGGTGGTCTTTCCGGTTCCAGAGAGACCGAAGAAGAGGGTGACATCACCCTCTTCGGCACCGACGTTGGCAGAGGAATGGAGAGAGAGCTGACCGAACTTGACGGGTTGGAGGTAATGCATAACTGAGAAAACACCCTTTTTCATCTCTCCTGCGTACTCGGTGCCAAGGATGACCATTTCCATGCGCTTGAAGTTGATCTCAACCGAGGTGGCAGAACTCATACCCTTGGTGAATCGGTTGGCAGGGAACTGGCCGGCATTGTAGATGATGAAGTCTGGTTCATCGAAGTCGCGGAGTTCCTCCTCGGTCGGTCGGATCAACATGTTGTTCTGTAGCCGATGTTTAGCACACGGATCGCATAGAAGAATTACGAGCCAGATGCGGACGTACCATGAAAAGTGCGTGATAAGCTCGGGCGCAAATCACACGGACCTTGATCCGGTACTTGGGGTCCCACTGTCGGTCGAGAAACTCAGCATTTTACGGATCTTGCAAGACGGCTGGGAGACCCATACCCCAGCATAACCATCGAAGACGTAGACATTGTCCCTGGTATTTAGGTAATCGATAGCACGCTCACGGTTAATCTCGAAAGTGTCTGTTAAAGTGGTCAATCCTGTTTCTAGATGATCAAGTATGAGCCGAGGAGATAACATACGCTCATCCAGCTTGATGTTAACGGATCCCCACCAGATATCATCCTTGGAGGTTTCCTCGTAGACGATACGCTTGTCCTTGGGACTGCGTCCGGTCTTCTTGCCGGAGAAGTTGATGAGCGCGCCAGACGAGGAGACAATGGCACCCTCATTGCTGATGGCGTCTTCGTAGAGGAGAGACACAGGGGCGTTACGCTTCAGGTGAATCTTGTCCATATCGAATCCAGCCTGGGAGTAGAACTCGAGGCCCTTGCCGATGACTGGGTGGGTGAGGTGGATTCATAAATATCAAGCGGGGGATCGCTTACGGCCACCCATAACCTCAGAGTCGGACGCCTGGGCATAGTTCTTGTGGAGAATATGGGGAGTAACGTAGGGGGTATGATGAAAAACCATTGCCGTTTTTGGAGATTTTACGTGGGGGGGAGAAGGAATTAGAGGGTCGGTTGGTTGGGGGCTGGAGAAACAGGGTCGCGATAGCTGTACGTTTTATACCTCGATCCAGTGGATAGGAGGAATAGCGCGCGGTTGCTGAGGACGGCCGCACCCGAATCCAGATCCCAATTTTTGGTGCTCTTGGATCGGTAGGACTCGGGTTGTGGCCGGAAGAGGCGTCGGGAGTCCCGGTCTGGTGGAGTCGGTGCCACCGTTCGAGCGAGTTTGTCTTGAAGATCCTTTCCTGTCGAAGCCATTCCGCTCACCGCGTTTACGGTGTCTGCCGGCCGTCAGGTTAGATCCGCTTCACGGTGCTAAATTCCTTCATAAATATACCATATACTCTCAAAAGGCAGTTGCACAAACCTTTGAAGGTGCCCCGAAAATGGGCTCCTGCAAAAGCTCGACGTTCTTTGCGATCTTGATGTCACAGGAGGCCAAATTCGATCCTGCCTCCGCGCGTGAGAGAAATCGGAAGGGCGACTCAGCTATCGGCGGTCGATGATTACGGAGCTAGCGGTCAAGTGAGGATATACTTGGATGTTCGGAACCGAAACATCTCTCCATATCTTGGTTGCGTTGGAGAGCATGGCCTACTTCCGCCGAAAAAGACCAGGGTGGTGCCCTACGAATCAATTTTGACACGGAGCCACGCGGTTCATCGCATCCCGGATTGGGAGGGAGGTGAGAACCTCGTGTGTCGGGGCTCGTCCCTTAATCGACACCGTCCGCGCCCTTCGGGTGTTTCAGCATCAAAGGGACGACCGGTTAGGTCGTGCCCCTAGGGACCGTCCAGGCTATAAAGTTCTGAACTACCACAGTCCGGTACGCATATTAGGACGAGATGGAACTCGTAGACGATAGTTCGGTGGTTGGGTCAAACCATGGCGGTTGAAAGTCATCATGACCCAACCGTGGGGAAAGCAAGGCCGGCCGGGGACCGAACAGGACCCGAGGCCGAAGCGGGTACTTATTGGGAATTCAAGCAGGTCCAGGGTTCAGTGACGATTCAACGCAATGGTGTTCGATGGCCTGGGGGGCCACAATCTCACGGAAAGCAGTATCCGAGCTCTTGTCTTGTCCATGGCTACAGCTCACTCAAAACATGCTCTCACGATCGTTGGCTCTGGCGATGCGATCGGCATGAACAACAAGCTGGACAGGAAACGCCCGACTGTGACACTTCATCCACCTCTCCATGTTCCAATTCTCCCCTACCTCGTCAACGCATAGTCCTCGTCATCGCCCTCCACCGCGTGATCAAAGTCTTCACCAAAATGGCGAGTTAGCAGGATTGCATGACGAGTTGAGAGACTTCAAGCGAGTCCACGATCAGGGTCAGGAGGAAGATTTAAGGATGGCTTTGAGTAGGACGATAACCAAGGTCGAGGAACTTGTACGTCGCTGCATATTCGGCAGACCTAGTTTCATCGCCTGGCCTTTGTTGACACGAGAAATACATCCACTCCGACAGTCCACTTTTCTGATCGAGCACTACAAAGCTCATACAGAGCTCCAAACGGAGCTAACACTATGCAAGTCCAACCTCACAATGGCCCAAGCGAACAACGAGATGCTCGAGGATGCACTCAGGCGTGACAGCGCGCGTGCCAAAAACGTGGGATGGGGGAGGCAATCAGTAATTGCCTCCGTCTTGGACGATGACGTTCGATCTACAAAGAGCCTTGACGTCGAACGGCCGGTAACACCCAACCAACCGGCCAATGTATCTCCGACTATCCATCCTCCGCAGGGCCAGGAAGGGCGATTCTTCAAATTCAGATTCGGGAACACAACCCCAAGCTTGTCATCTGGATTCGCCACTCCAAATGGTGTACACCCATCACATCTGTCATCGGCGTCTCTTCCCTCCTTATCTCCATCGAAAGACGAGGAGATAGAGAAGCTCGCATCGGAGTTGGAGAAGCATAAGAAGGAGTGTCAGACCGCGTTGGAAGAGAAGAAGAAAGTCGAGGATGAACTTGAGTCTTTGTCCCAAGCTTTGTTCGAAGAGGTGCGTGTTCAGGTAGGACGGGGCCTGTCGTGCGCTGATAAAGAATGCGGTTATGCAGGCGAACAAAATGGTGGCAGAGGAACGAATGAAGGTTGCAGATCTTGAAGATCAGCTAAGGGAACGTGCTTCGGAGCATGAGGCTCTGAAACTTGCTATGAGGATCCTGGAAGCGGAGAACCAACGGTTCCGCAGCATCATGGCCTTGGCTTCGCATGTAGTGCAAAACGTGGAAGCCACCACACCAGCCCAACACCTCACACCAAGTCCAAGTCGCAACCACAGCCGGCACTCGTCCAAATCGTCGTTGTCTATACCCATTGTTCCATCCACTCCTGGTTCACCACAGGCGAGCCCCCAATACCTGACCCCCAGTGAATCTTCGCCATGGGCCGGCAACGCAATGTACCCAGGGAAGACACCTACCACTGCTGACTTTGACAAAGACGAAGGGACCGTCCAGCCACAGCCGGCGACCCGATCGCTCCCTCCGCCGCTTGAAGTCGACGGTTGGGCGGAGTCTCCCAATACACCATACTGCACATCTGCGCCGCCCGAGATGGCTGAGCCAGACGAAGGCGCGTCAATCGCGCGGTTGTCTACATAGTTTTTGCGACCTTACACTTATTTTACCGGTTTTGAATGTGCATTTCGTGCTCGGAACTTGGACGGAAAGCGGTGGAAGGATCGAGTCCGAAAGCCAGATTCCGATTGGTCCACTGCAGCGTGGTTTCAAACTCCGCCCAACAGTGAAAAAGGGATCGGGTGACGGAAGAGCGACAACTCACTCCTCCTCCTCCGACCTCCAACTTCTCATCTTTCTCCCCCTCCACTAATCCTACGCCCGTCTATTTTCATAATGCTCTCTGCTGTCCATTCCGTCCGTGTCGCTGCCACGAACAATGTCCGTTGGGCCGTCCCTAGGTCCACGGCCTTCGGGGTACGTCTTCGCCCGGCGATGCTTTGTCACGCGCTCACTTCCTGTTCCGTAGCGCATTCCCCGATCCTTGGTAGCCAGGAACATGAACACAAAAGTCAATGGCACGTCCAAGTCACACTTCACAACCCCCTTGTAGCGTTTTCTCAACGCGACGTTCCGCTTTTTTCTTTCCCTCATTAGGCCCAGTCATCGGTATTGACTTGGGAACAACCAACTCTTGCGTTTCCATCATGGAAGGGCAGACAACGCGCGTCATCGAAAATGCCGAGGGTGCCCGAACAACACCTTCAGTGGTGGGCTTCACAAAACACGGGGAACGCTTGGTTGGGCTTCCTGGAAAGCGTCAAGCGGTTGTTAACCCCAAGAACACCGTTTTCGCTTTCAAGCGGTTGATTGGAAGGAAGATCACCGATGCCGCTGTAAAGGAGGACATGGCTCACTGGTGAGTTCACTCGTTCAATGTACGATTCCAATTTTGACAAATATTTTATTCAGGCCTTTCAAGGTTGTGGGTGGTTCGGAAGGTAAACCTGTGGTGGAGGTTGAGAACGGAGGAAAGACCGCCAAATACGTACGTGTGTATATCGGTGTTCTTTCTAAAACTTACCCACCACTTTCATAGTCTCCGGAGGAACTCTCATCCATGATCCTTGTCAAGATGAAGGAAACCGCTGAACAGTACCTCGGAAAGAAGGTCAAACACGCAGTTGTCACCGTCCCGGCCTATTTCAACGACGCTCAGCGGCAGGCGACCAAAGACGCGGGAAAGATTGCCGGTCTTGACGTGCTCCGAGTTATCAACGAACCCACCGCTGCCGCCCTCGCCTACGGTATGGACAAGTCCGGTGAAAACGTTGTGGCTGTCTACGACTTGGGTGGTGGAACCTTCGATATTTCCATCCTCGAGCTCCAGAGTGGTGTCTTCGAAGTCAAGTCCACCAACGGAGACACTCACCTTGGTGGTGAGGATTTCGACATCGCTCTCGTCAAGCACATTCTTGCCGAGTTCAAGAAGGACACGGGTCTCGATCTCTCCGGTGATGCCATGGCTGTCCAGCGTGTTCGTGAGGCCGCAGAGAAGGCCAAGATCGAGCTTTCGTCCACCACCCAGACCGAGATCAATCTCCCCTTCATTGGCATGGATGCTTCTGGCCCCAAGCATATCAACCTCAAGCTCCTCCGTTCCCAGTTCGAGTCCCTCGTCAACCCTCTCGTTCAGCGCACCATTGACCCCTGCAAAAAGGCCCTTAACGACGCCGGCTTGAAATCGAGCGACATCAAGGAGGTCATCCTCGTCGGCGGTATGTCCCGTATGCCTAAGGTCGTTGAGACCGTCAAGAGTGTATTTGGTCGCGAGCCCAACAAGGGAGTCAACCCCGACGAGGCGGTTGCCATTGGTGCGGCTATCCAGGGCGCTGTCCTTTCTGGTAGTATCGGTGACATTCTTTTGCTCGACGTCACCCCTCTCTCCCTCGGTATCGAGACCCTTGGTGGGATCATGACCAAGCTCATTTCCCGTAATACGACCATCCCCACCAAGAAATCACAGACTTTCTCGACTGCCGCTGACGGTCAAACCGCCATCGAGGTCAAGATTTTCCAGGGAGAGCGTGAGCTCGTTCGCGACAACAAGCTCCTCGGTAACTTCAACCTCGTCGGTATCCCCCCTGCTCCCAAGGGCGTTCCCCAGATCGAGATCACGTTTGACATTGATGCGGACGGCATTGTCCACGTCACTGCTAAGGACAAGGCCACCAACAAGGATCAGTCGATGACGATCGCCTCTTCCTCTGGTCTTTCTGATAAGGACATTGAACGGATGGTCTCGGACGCGGAGGAATACGCTGAGACCGACAAGGCCAGGAAGGGGTTGATCGAGGAGTCAAACAAGGCGGAATCCATCTGCGTTGACACTGAGAAGGGTCAGTATTCTCTAGTTATCCGTTCGATCACCATGTCTAATGTCTCGTTCAGCAATGAACGAGTTCAAGGACCAGCTTGACGCGGCCGAGAAGGAGAAGGTGACGAAGCACATCACTGAGCTCAGAGAGATTGCCGCTCGAGCCCTCAGTGGTGACGAATCACTCACCGCCGATGCGATTCGGGAGAAGATTAACGAGACGCAACAAGCCTCGCTTGGGTTGTTCCAGAAGGTGTACGAGAAGCGCAGTGCTGAGGCTGCTTCCTCAGAGTCATCGACAGAGGCTCCCAAGGAGGAGAAGGAGGAGAAGAAGAAGGATTAAGCGATTATCTCCTGCTCTTGTTTCCGGTCTCGTCTTCGCTTTCGACTGCTTTGCACCGTGCCGGCTCTACTCGTACCTGATTTCATCCCCTCGGTTGCCTCCCCTTGGTTGTTCGGTTCGCTTTGCTAGAGGAAAAATTATCTTACGATCTCATTAAGCCCCCTTACTTGGTCTGCACGACACACCTATCCGTTACACGTACACCACGCACACTTGCACTACTTTACTTAGTTACTCCTCACTCACACACCCCACTCACGTTGCGTTGAATAGACGTCACAAGGCGCAATGCTCTAAACCTCCCCGCTTGATCTGACGTACGAAAAGTGTGATGGATTGATGCAGTTTTCACGTCGTTCCAACGCTGCGTGGCAAAAGTACATTTCCGGACTTTGGATGGATAAGGTTGTATCGGACCGCTTGTACCCATAGCGATGGGCCAGGTTTGTCTCGGGTCTGATTGCAGTACGCAACGGTTGGGTGCAGCTCCTCGGGACCATGTGGATGGGGAAATAATAAACAAATTCCCCCAGAAAAAGACATCCATTTGATCTACAGAATTGTATTGCGTTCTCTATGAGAACAGCGAGCTACGGGATGCGGAGAAGAAAGAAAGCTGAAAACAACCTCACCCCCTCTATTGAAGAATTGAGGGGAAGGTCGATCGGGATCGTCCCCGCATCCGAAAGGCATCCCGAAGTGCGGTATACCAAAGGGATCTCTTCACAGTACAGTCCCTTCTTATCAGGGAGGAGGGTAAGACCTGAGGCCTAAGGTGCAGTCGCTCGAGCTGGTCGGTCGGATTCGCTCGTCTGGCGCCGGTGCTAGCGCGACACATTGCAGTCTAAGGTAAGGGGCGGATTGAGAGGAGATAAGGATGGGGGCCGTCGCGTCGTGGTGTTATAACGCTTTTTTTTCTTCATTACTATGACGAGTTGCGAGGCGATCAACGTGATGCGGTGACTCGACGGATGTACCATGTACTCCGTGGAGGGTACGGAGATAAGACCGGGGCGGTTTGCTGTGGAGATTTTGCGCTTGTGGCACCGGTTATGCAGCTCGGGGTGAGGCTTTCTGTCGACCAGAAATGAATGATTATTCAAACGTTCAAGCTGAAGCTGAAGCTGAAGGGCGGTGACGGTGAGAGATACAGCTTCAGATTCGAAACCGCGCTAGATGGGCAAAACCGGGGAGATGATGAATGGAAAGTAAGGAGAAGGAGTATGTAATCGAAGCGGGTGTAGCGATAATGAAGAGAGAAAGAATGATCTCCGCATTGGAATGACGAGAAGTGAGGAGAGAGTAGAGAACTTGCTGGGTATAGGATCTGAGGGAGACCGGGGTTCCAGATGCGGAAGCAATTGGGGACCGGAAATGGACAGATGGTATGGAGACAAGTGATGAGCCACCAACATCCCTCCCTGAATGGAAATCTCCTCTCTGAACGAATCCTATTGCACAGGCAATAAAGAGAGAAAACGTGATATGGATGTCTCAATTTGATTTCGATTTTGATGTCGCCAACGGGGGGCAAAGGCAGTTCCTCCTCGATCGTAAGATGCTTCCCTGTCCCACCGCCGATTGGATCATCTCTCTCTCTCTCTTGCTTGGTCACTGGCTCAAACCTCTGTGGTTCCTCGTCAACATCTTCTCTCTCTCGAAGGGCTAATGTCTTTCGTGGAGCATCACGATAAAAGGCGGGAATGAAGGGAGGGAAAGTGACGAGAGAAAATTGGAGATTGACACACGCTACCACTTTGACTGCATTTGGTTGGCGTTTGGAATGGACATGACAGGGAGAATTTTGGCGGTGATATATATATATAAGAGACCCTGCGCTCGTTCTTTGGACAGCAGCCATGTCTCTCCCTGACCTCAACCCAGTCTCGCGTTTCCGTCCTCACCTCCGTCCCCTCGATCTTGCATCTGACCGCGACCCCCCAAAGTCTCCCTCCCCACGTGCATCCCACGACCCGTCTTTAATCACCCCACCCCTCACCCCATCTTCCTCCTTCTCATCTTCTCATACACCCTCAACCCCATCCGACCCCTACCTCAATCTCGACTTCCACTCGTCCCCAGAGCCCGCCACATCGCGTTTAGTTCTCCTAGGGAACGTCCCAAAATCCGCCACATCCGATGTTCTCAAACAGTCACTAAAGCAGTCCGGCTCGATAAAGGGCATTCTCGTTCGCTTCCAGCAGATCCACGGCTTTGTTGTCATCGCCTTCTATGATTCAAGGGATGCTGCACGCGCCAAAGTTTGTATCCCGCAGATCTCAATTCACGGCGCTACTCTATCCGCTCGTTTGCTATCGCCGGTGATATTAAGAAAGGTTCGTTTACCGGTTTGCCGCAATTCCTCCACCTTCGAACGTGCGATTCATTTGTCATTCTACTTCCCTGTTTCTAGGTCGTACCCGGTCCGAATGCCTTCTTGGACGAGTGCGAGGCCGTTGTATCAGTTTCCGTCGAGGATGGCATCTTGAGCGAGAACCAGCTGCGCGACCTCCTTGCGTCCTTTGGTCAACTTCAATCGTTTTATCCTTCCAGCGGCGTACGTTTTTCCCAGGCCATTCGTTTCTATGTGCCTGACCGATTGATCACTTGTCGGTTCAGTGTTATATTGCAGAGTATACCGACTCTCGGTTTGCCCAGGCGTTCGTCAGTAACGCCCATGAGCTGTGCATCGGTGGGGCTCGTCTCCGCGCCGAACTCGTCACCCCCAAGGAACTCACTGAGGACGCGGTCCCAGAGAGTCCTTCTCCGAAACCTGGTCGACTCCGTCCACGTAGCGTGAGTGCGGGAGAGAGCTCGAAACCCAGGGATCTGTCGATCATCATTCCCCCTCCTCCGTCGGTCGAAG
>Ga0307515_10000782_pt1 | contig 73268 bp, 53 predicted proteins | sample 17_EM_MG_FD_194513 | JGI IMG/M metagenome (GOLD analysis project Ga0307515, IMG submission 194513) | Populus trichocarpa ectomycorrhiza microbial communities from riparian zone in the Pacific Northwest, United States - 17_EM | ecosystem: Host-associated > Plants > Roots > Unclassified | place... | reverse complement strand
ATTTTTTACAAGCAAAAAAAGTTTTCCAAACATAGTAGCAACAATTTTATACTGAAATTTACAAATTGATGATAAATCACTCATTTGATTACCAACAATACAAAGATATCAAATAATAATTTTAAATCTCCAAACAATTTGCAAATATTTTTTAAAAATTCGCAATTTTAAGGTGTAAAACAAACACTATGGGCGTAGTGTTAAAATAACACAGAGAACGGTAAGTTTGATATTTAATATCCATCTAACAATTAACTTGTTACTTTTGTCAAAAACACTTCAACTATGTTGCCAAATATAGATTTCACAACTACCCAGAGCTATAAATATTTAGCCGACCATTACATTGATATTGTATCAAAAAGCCTGAAAGAATTATTCGATGCTGACGATCAGCGATTTAATAAGTTCTCTATCCAATTTGAAGAGATCCTGCTGGATTATTCCAAAAACCGCATCGATGATGAAACCATTGCTTTATTAATACAGCTGGCAAAAGAATGTTCAGTAAATAAGGCAATAGAAGCCATGTTTGCCGGCGAAACTATCAACGTAACCGAAGGACGCCCGGTGCTGCACATTGCCCTGCGTAACCGCAGCAATACACCCATATATGTAGATGGCAAGGATGTAATGCCCGATGTGAACAAAGTGCTTGATCATATGAAGGAATTCAGCGAAGCCATTATATCCGGCAGTTGGAAAGGCTATACCGGTAAACCTATTACCGATGTGGTAAACATAGGTATCGGAGGCTCTGATTTAGGCCCCGTCATGGTTACCGAAGCTTTAAAAGCATACAAAAACCATCTTAACCTGCATTTTGTAAGCAATGTAGACGGCACACATATAGCCGAAACGCTAAAAGTTGTTGATCCCGAAACTACTTTGTTCCTGATAGCATCCAAAACTTTCACCACCCAGGAAACCATGGGCAATGCGCACAGCGCCCGCGATTGGTTTTTAGCAGCCGGCGCTACCGAGGCTGATGTAGCCAAGCACTTCGCTGCCTTATCAACCAATGCCGCAGCGGTTGAAAAATTTGGTATCGACACAAAAAACATGTTTGAGTTTTGGGATTGGGTTGGCGGCCGTTATTCGTTATGGAGCGCCATCGGCTTATCAATCGCCTTAAGCATCGGCTTTGATAATTTTGCCGAATTGCTGGATGGCGCGCATGCTGCAGACAATCATTTTAAAACAGCGCCGTTTGAAGAAAACATCCCGGTAACGCTTGCGCTTTTAGGTATCTGGTATAACAACTTCTTTGAAGCCGAAACCAATGCCATTTTACCTTACGACCAATATATGCACCGCTTTGCAGCCTACTTTCAGCAAGGCGATATGGAAAGCAACGGCAAACATGTTGACCGTAACGGCAAACATGTGGAGTACTCAACCGGCCCAATCATCTGGGGCGAGCCCGGCACCAACGGCCAGCATGCTTTTTACCAACTAATTCACCAGGGCACCAAACTAATCCCCTGCGATTTTATAGCTCCTGCGCAATCGCACAACCCGCTTGGCGAGCACCATAACATGTTGCTCTCAAACTTTTTTGCCCAAACAGAGGCATTGATGAACGGCAAAACAGAAGAAGTAGTTATTGAGGAATTAAAAGCCGCCGGGAAAACCGAAGCTGAAATTGAGGCTATAGCGCCTTTTAAAGTATTTGAAGGCAACCGCCCAACAAACTCTTTCCTGCTTAAAAAGATCACCCCGCACAGCCTGGGGTCGTTAATTGCCATGTATGAGCACAAGATCTTCGTTCAGGGCATAATCTGGAACATTTATAGCTTCGACCAATGGGGCGTTGAATTAGGTAAGCAGTTAGCCGGCAAAATCCTTCCTGAATTGAAGGACGACAGCGAGGTTAGCAGCCACGATTCGTCAACCAATGGGTTGATTAATTTGTATAAGGCGTGGCGGTAAGAACGCAGCCAAGCCCCCCAGCCCCCTGAAGGGGGAGTTTTTGATTAGCATATTACGACAAAGGCCGGTATCGAAGAAACCGGCCTTTGTCGTTTAAAAATCTGCATATCTGCACTTTCGTTCCCCCTTCAGGGGGTTAGGGGGCTAATGGGCCGGGCTAAACTTCACCTGGTACATTTTTGGCCATTTTTTCCCGGTTACAAAAATGCGTTTGGTGGCGGCATCGTAAGCAATGCCATTAAGTACATTATTTCCCCAATCGCGGCCGGCGGGGCGTTCCGATTCGGGGTACAGGTTTACCATATCTATTTTTTGTTCGACCGCGCCGGTTTTGGGGTTAATTACCAGGATATCGTCTTTTTGATAAACGTTGGCATAAAGTTTTCCGTTTATGTACTCCAACTCGTTTACCGAATCTATTTGTCCTTTATCATCACATACATTAATGGATCCCATCTCCTGGTAGGTATCCTTGTTCAGGAACCATATTTTGTTGGTGCTATCGTCCATGTAAAGCTTTTTACCGTCGAAGCACATGCCCCAGCCTTCGGCACCAACATTATTGGGAAAGGTATTAAGCAGCTTCAGGGTATTTTTATCGTACACAAAACCAACTTTTTCGCGGTAGGTAAGCTGTATCACTTTATCGCCAACAACCGATAATCCTTCGCCAAAATACTGGTCTCCCAGTTTGGTAACCTGTATGGCTTTGCCGGTTTCGAGGTTATTTTTACGAATAGTGGAATGACCAGGCTCCCCGGTACTTTCATACATAATACCATCCAGGTATTCCAACCCTTCGGTGTATGAACTGGTATCATGTGGGTAAGTTTTCTCAACTTTATAAGTATAAGCTTCGGGTGCTTTAGCGGCCAGCAACAATATATTGGTGGTTACATCCTGGCTTTTGCCTCCCTGGTAAACTTTGGCAGTTATCAATTTTATACCGAGGGGGATAGTGTCTGTTTTTACGCTGATAGCAGAAGAATCTTTAGCAACACCTAAACGGGTTTCTTCCATCATATATACTACCGAATCGGGTTTGGTATCTGCCGGCAGGCCTACCTTTACTTTTACCACATCACCTGCTTTATAAGTAGTACCGGCTTCCGGGCTGATGGTATAATCGGCGCCGTTATCAGCCGGTTTCTGGCGGCATCCGTACCAGCCAAATGCCAGCAATAAACCGGCAACAAAAAATATCTTTAATTTATTATTCATCTTTTTCATAATGTGCCCGACGGCCAAAACGCGTCTTCGATATGGTTTAGTATATAATTTTTATTCTTGTCAAACAAAATAGCGATGATATCAAACCGCACCTCGCCCTGGTGGTTCATAATATAAATATATTCATCGGCGGCATCGGCCAGTAGCTTTTGCTTGCGTGCATCAACAAAATCTTCGGGCATGCCAAAGCCCGTGCCGGTGCGCGTTTTCACTTCGGTAAATATAATAACCTTGTCTTTATATGCAATCAGGTCAATCTCGGCTTTACCGTGTGTCCAGTTTTCGTCAAGTATCTCGTAACCGGCATTTTCCAGGTGTGTTTTGGCTAAAGCTTCGCCCGCGCGACCAAGATCAAGGTGTTGGGCCATTATTTGATAATTACTGAACCTAAAAAGTCGGAGATACTTTTTTCCACCTTTTTCATGCGCATATACTGGTTAAGCAGTATTTCCTGGTCGGCTTCCGATGCTGCATTTTTGAGTTCCAGCCGCAGGTTGTCCAACATGCCTTCCACTTTATGTTTTTTAAGATGAAAAATAGCACCCAGGATGGTAGCCTTCATATTGTGCTGCTCGTCATGGATCATGATCTTGTGCATATCGTACCAGTTTTCGCTCAGGGTGTATTTGGAGCTCAGCAAATCGATACTGATATCAACAATGCCTTTATCCTTGTGATGGATAAAATAACTATCCTCTGGCAATACACCATTCTCCACTTCCTGCCGGTATAGTTCAACAAAAAGTTTACAGGTTTCATCTTCAAAGGTAACATCGCCCAGCTCGGCTATCATAAAGGGGCCAATGTAGGTATTGGCAATACCATCCCAGTCAATCATTTTACTACCATATAACAACAGTAACCGGATGACCTCTTTCTCCTGGAAATATTCTTTTTTAGGGGTGCTTGGCGCCAGATCAGCCTCGTCAAAAAAATGAGGCTCATCAGGTGGCATTTCCGGCTGGTACCGGCTGTGATTTTGCTGCTGCTGGCCATCTTTTTTGGCCTTGGCCTGGCGCATTTTATTAAGCTCGGATAACAGTGCGCGCTCATCTATCTGTAAAATATAACTGCACTCCTTAATAAACACCGATGCCTTGATAGAATCGGGGATTTTGGCGATGCTTTCTACAATCTCGCGGATAACGCCTGCCTTTTTTATCGGGTCGTTACCTGCATCTTTTAGCAGTGTATTAGCCTTAAAAAGGATAAAATCTTTTTTATTCTCCTCGATATACTTTTTAAAAGCACTTGAGCCATTTGCCTGTACGTATGAATCGGGATCGTGCCCATCAAGGAAGGTTACCACCTTTACATTAAGGCCTTCCTCCAGGATCATATCCAGCCCGCGGATGGCCGCTTTTATGCCCGCCGCGTCGCCATCATATAAAATGGTAATGTTTTTGGTAAACCGGCTGATGAGCTTGATCTGCTCGACCGTTAAGGATGTACCCGATGATGCCACCACGTTTTCGATGCCGGCCTGTACTACCGAAAGCACGTCGGCATAGCCTTCAACCAGGTAGCAGTTATCTTCCTCGCGGATGGCCTTTTTGGCAAAATACAAGCCGTAAAGTACGTTTGATTTATGGTAAATCTCGCTCTCGGGCGAGTTTACATACTTGGGTACGTTTTTATCTTTTTTTAAGGTACGGCCGCCAAACGCGATAACCCTGCCGGTAAAATTATGTATCGGGAACATTACCCGGCCACGGTAACGGTCATACAAGGTGCCGTTATCCCGTTTTACAGACAGGCCGCTATCTACCAGGAATTGTTCTTTATAACCCTCCTTTAAGGCGCTGCCGGTAAACGCCTCCCATTGATCGGGCGAATAGCCCAGCTCAAATTTCTTGATGATATCGTTACTAAAGCCACGCTCTTTAAAATAGCTTAAGCCGATACTTTTACCTTCGTCTGTTTCCAACAAACTTTCGTGAAAAAATTTGGCGGCATAGCCCGATACAATCATTAAGCTTTCGCGGCGCAGGTCCTCTTCCCGGTTTTCGGGGGCTTCAACGGTTTCCTCTACCTCGATGCCATACTTTTTGGCCAGCCATTTTAAGGCTTCGGGATAGCTGAATTTTTCCAGCTCCATTAAAAAAGTTACAGCCGAGCCCCCTTTGCCTGTCGAAAAATCTTTAAAAATGCCTTTAGCGGGCGAAACCGTGAACGATGGTGTGCGCTCATTGGCAAATGGCGAAAGGCCCACATAATTGGCTCCCCGCTTTTTTAACTGCACAAATTCCCCTATCACCTCCACAATGTCGGTGGCTTCCATAATACGGTCGATGGTGGATTTTATGATCATGCGCTAAAATGCAAATGTAGGGCAAATCATCAATTGATGATTAACAAACGTTAAGATACAATTTTATTTGGTTGGTTATGTGGCTTTAAAAATGTTACCGCTATTCCTGCAAGCACAATTACACTACCAATAATCTCGTTCAATTGAAGCTTTTCGCTCAGCAAAACCGCCGCAAGCAAGGCCGCAAAAACGGTTTGGCTTAACAAGGTGATGGCAACTTTTGTCGACTCCAGGTAGCGTAGCGAATAATTAATGGTTAACCAGCCCAAGAGCTGGCAAATAACGCCCATACCAATAAAACACAGCCAAACCTTTAAAGGGAACACCAACAGGTTGCCGCCAACAAAGCTGTTTACTATAATCAGGAAAGCACTCGCGCTCAGCATACTGTAAAACATAAATGTAAAAACATCTATGCCTGTCATAATATTTTTGGTAATCATAATATAAGTGGCATAAAACAAACTGGCCAACACAGCTAACAATATTCCCGCGTTAAGTTCCAGGTGCAAAATATGCTGATATCCTACCAGCACCACCATGCCGGCAATGGCTACGGCGGTACCTATCCAGAACAACTTGCCCGAGCTTTTTTTGAATAACAGGAAGCTGAATAATCCTACCCAAACCGGCGCCAGGTTAGCTATCAGGGTTGATACCGTGGCGCTTATTTTTAATAGTGATAAATTCCAAACAGCTACGTCGGCGGCAAATATAATACCGGCTAATACAGCGATGATCAGCTGTCTTTTTTCAACCCGGAATTTATTTTTAACAATGCAATAGGGCAGCAGGCAAAGCCAGGCAAAAAACACCCGGTAAAACGCGCAGCCAATTGGCGATACCCCCGCAAGCTTTACAAATATTGGCGAAAACGAGATGCATAAAATGCCAATAACCAGGCTTACTTTTGGGTTCATCACAGCGTATGTTTTTGAGCCGCAAACTTACGCAAATGGCCTATGATAAACAGTAGATAATTGTTTTTGCCAACGAATGTATCACATGACAACTTTTGAGCGTAATGCTTTAAAACCTCCTGCATCATGAAAAAATATATCCTGCCCTTTGTTGCGTTAACAATACTGTTAACTGCCTGCGGTAAAAAAATGTGTTGTGTTTTGCCACAGGAAACTTATATAACAGCCGATAAAAACAATACCAAATGGCGTGCAGACGCATCAAGCAATATAAGGCAAGATACTATCGCTTTATTTGGCACTAATTTCAGCACACAGCTTGAAGAAACCCTTACCATGCAATTCAAAGCATCGGCAACAGGAATTTATAGCCTGAAAGGCAGCCAGGCACTATACTATAACACCATAGGGCGCGATGTAATAACCAGCGAATATGAGCTGGACGGTACTTATGCAAACACGGTTAATATTACGGCTTATGACAAGGCTAATAAACTTGTAACAGGCACTTTTAACTTGAAATTCAAACATACCTACCCGCCAGATAAGCCCGCCTCGCTCCAGTTTTTAAACGGACAATTTAAAGTAGCGCTACACTAATTAAAATTTGTAACTTGTTAAGCACCCGGTTTAATCAGGCGATTATTATCGTATCGCCGCCCGGGCTTTCACCATATAATTACAAACCACATATCTATATGAAAAAGGCAGTCCTGCTTTTGCTAAGCACCATAACCATATACTGCACATCCTGCGATAATCGAAACTGCTGCGTTGCGCCTGTTTATAATTACTATATCAACGCGCAAAAAGGCGGCGCTGCATGGGGCGCCAGCCCGGCGAACAGCAAAATGAGTGCGACAGGCGATACCGTAACCGTTATGGGCACTTCTGACGATATACCCTCGAAAGTAATGGGCTTCAGATTTAAATACACAGGTACCGGCAAATATGCACTTAAAGGCGAAAATGGCTTTTACTATTATTCCATTGGCCCATCCTCATTCATGAATAATTTCACCATCGATAGCGCAGCCGCTGAAAGCTACGCCATAGTTGAAAAATTTGACAGGGCGGGCAATTCTGTTAGCGGTACATTCAATTTGCGGCTGATCAGATCGCCGGATACCTTAGCCAATACCATTAACCACGTAAGTTTTTTAAACGGCAAATTCAAAGTCACATTACATAATTAATTGTATTTTTGCGGCTCAAAAATTTATACTTATATGAGTCAGCGCACAAAGATCAAAGCATTGCTGCAAAGCCAGCAAACCGACATTGATGTAACAGTTAAAGGATGGGTACGCGCCTTCCGGTCAAATCGTTTTATTGCTTTGAATGATGGCTCAACCAATAATAATATCCAGATTGTTGTTGATTTTGAAAACACCGACCCGACTTTACTAAAACGCATTACAGTTGGCGCGGCACTGAGCGTATCTGGTAAACTCATCGCTTCCTTAGGTAAAGGACAAACAGTTGAAGTTATAGCCGCGGATATCGAAATTTTAGGCGATAGCGATCCCGAAAAATACCCTATCCAGCCTAAAAAACACAGTTTAGAGTTTTTAAGGGAAAATGCCCACCTGCGTTTCCGCACCAGTACATTTGGTTCGATATTTCGTTTGCGTAACAGCCTGGCATTCGCGGTGCACCAGTTTTTCCAGGAGCGTGGCTTTGTTTACCTGCATACGCCGGTTATCACACAATCAGATGCCGAAGGCGCTGGCGAAGCTTTCCACGTAACCAACTTCGACCTGAACAACGTGCCTAAAACAGATACCGGCGCGGTAGATTACAAACAGGATTTTTTTGGCACTGCCACTAACCTTACCGTATCTGGCCAGCTGGAAGGCGAACTGGGCGCTATGGCCCTGAGCGATATTTATACCTTCGGACCAACATTCCGTGCCGAAAACTCCAACACCACCCGCCACCTGGCCGAGTTTTGGATGATAGAGCCGGAAGTGGCCTTTAACGACCTGCACGACAACATGGACCTTGCCGAGGACATGCTGAAATATGTGATCAAATTCGCCCTGGATAAAAACCCGGATGATATTGAGTTTTTAACCCAACGCCTGGCCGAAGAAGAAAAGCAAAAACCACAGAACGAGCGCTCTGACATGACTTTGTTAGAGAAGCTGAACTTTTGTTTAGATAACGACTTTGAACGCCTTACTTATACCGAGGCTATCGAGATCCTGAAAGAATCGACCCCGAACAAAAAGAAAAAATTTGTTTACCCGATTGAAGGCTGGGGAACCGATTTGCAAAGCGAGCATGAGCGTTATTTGGTGGAGAAGCATTTTAAAAAACCGGTGATCCTGACCGATTATCCGAAAGAGATCAAAGCGTTTTACATGCGCCAGAATGATGATGGTAAAACCGTACGCGCCATGGATATCCTGTTCCCCGGCATCGGCGAAATTGTAGGTGGTTCGCAGCGCGAAGAGCGTTTAGATAAGCTGGAACAACGCATGGACGAAATGGGCATCCCTAAAGACGAACTTTGGTGGTACCTGGATACCCGCCGCTTTGGCTCGTGCCCGCATGCCGGTTTCGGCTTAGGCTTCGAGCGCCTGGTGCTGTTTGTTACCGGCATGGGCAACATCCGCGACGTGATCCCTTTCCCAAGGTTCCCGAAGAATGCGGAATTTTAGACAGGATTTAAGGATTTTGCAGGATTAACAGGATTTTTTTGATTTTCATATTTGTCAAAAAAATCCTGTAATTAATCTCACCGACCTTCAAAAATCCTGTTAATCCTGTATAATCCTGAAAATCATGCCCATTATCGAATTAGCCACCCACTACCATCAATGCCGCCGTCGCCAGGCGATTAACAGGATTTTTGATCGTCTATTCGAAAAATCCTTTATTAATCTCACCAATCCTATAAAAATCCTGTTAATCCTGTATAATCCTGAAAATCGTGCCCATTATCGAATTAGCCACCCACATTAATGCCCCCGTTGCCCGGTGTTTCGATCTGGCCAGGAGCATTGATATGCACGTAGATTCGATGCAGCAAAGCGGCGAAACTGCCGTTGCCGGGCGAACCAGCGGACTGATTGAGCTGGGCGAAACCGTTACCTGGCGGGCAAAGCATCTCGGCATCTGGCAAACCTTAACCTCGAAGGTTACCGAAATGGAATATCCAAACTACTTTACCGATGAAATGCTTACCGGTGCCTTTAAAGCATTCCGGCACGAACATTACTTTTATCCCGTCAACAACCAAACGGTAATGAAAGATATTTTTATGTTTGACGCGCCCTTGGGATTTTTAGGAATTATAGCTAATTTCCTGTTTTTGGAACGGTATATGACCCTGTTACTTGAGCAACGCAACCAGGAAATTAAAAAAGCAGCGGAAAAAGAATCATTGGATTAGCACCAACGATTCATAGCTCAATACAGCCAACTGTTGCGATTTTGTTTCGATTTACAAAATATGACAATTCATAAATATCTGAATATTAATCAATTGCATTCTACAACTGTTTCACCTGTTGCGCAACACAACACTTTGATAGCAATTAAAACGTATTAATTTTAAGGATCAATGGAAATTTTCAAGTCAAAAATTTTTATCATCCCCGGCCTGGGTAATTCGGGGCCGCAGCATTGGCAATCGCTTTGGGAAAAGCAATTTGGTTTTACCCGCGTTGAACAACAGGACTGGGAAACGCCCGTTTGCGCCGACTGGATAACTACCCTGCAGACTTATGTAAATAAATATGACCCTAAAGATGTGATATTGGTAGGCCACAGCCTGGCCTGCGCCACCATTGCCTACTGGGCAAAGGAATATAACGTAGCCATAAAAGCTGCCCTGCTGGTTGCCCCAAGCGATACCGAAGCCCAAAGCTACCCAACCGGAACAACAGGGTTTGCGCCGGTCCCACTCATAAAGCTGCCATTCAAAAGCATCACCGTAATGAGCACCAATGATTTTTATGTAACACCCGAACGCGCCCAACTATTTGCCGATGCCTGGGGCAGCAAACTGGTGAGTATAGGTGATGCCAGCCATATTAACGCGGCATCGGGATTAGGAACCTGGGAAGCAGGCTTGGAATTACTACGAGAACTGGATCTTTTAGGCGAAAGGTAAAAGGTGAAAGGCAAAAGGTGAAGATTGTATTTTGTTTAACATAATCCCACTCACAACTCACAACTCACAACTCACAACTCACAACTCACAACTCACAACACACTATCTAATAACATTAAACAACCTGCTCCACCTGATCTTATGCAGCAAGCTGGCCTGGTCGTCAATACTCATCCAGATAAACAGGGCTTTGCCCACAATATGATCTTCAGGAACAAAACCCCAGAAACGGGAATCTTCGGAGTTATGGCGGTTATCACCCATCATAAAGTAGTAGTTCATTTTAAAGGTATAGCTATCGGCTTTTTTACCATTAATCAGGATGTCCTTGCCTGCTACTTCAACTTTGTTACCCTCGTAAATTTCGATAGCGCGACCGTATACCGGAAATGTTAAGCTATCCAGCTTTACTGTCCAGCCCTTTTTAGGCACGATGATGGGTCCGTAGTTATCCTGGTTCCAGGTAAAACGGGGGAAATCTGGGGTAATTTTATAGTTGGGATATTTTAACGGGAAAACAGTATAGCCATCTGTAGCGCCGGGCTTAGCCAAATCGGGGGTAACCGACTTAATATTAGTGTAGCCTTTTAATGCATTGGCTGATGCTACCGTAGTGTTTGTTACAAACTCATTAGGCCTATCGGTTGTGGCAATATCGGCCAGGTGCAGGTCGCTTATCAGGTCGGGGTTAATTGGCGTCCCATCGTATTGTACGCGGTAAGTAATTTCGCCATTTATCGGAGTTGTTTTGGCTTTACCGTTAATAAACACCCGGGCATTTACCACGCTTAGCGTATCGCCTGGGGTACCCTGGCAGCGTTTTATAAAATTCTCGCGTTTATCAACCGGGCGAAAGTACGGCGAATCGGCATCCATAGGGTAATTAAATACCACTACATCACCTTTTTTAATATCGCTTAAACCGGGCAGGCGGTAATAAGGCAGCTCGATGCCATCCCAGTAAGCTTTGGTATTAATAAGCGGCATGGTATGGTGCGCAAACGGGAAAGCTACAGGTGTCATGGGCAACCGGGCACCATAGTTTACCTTGCTCACAAACAGGTAATCGCCAATAAGCAACGAGCTTTCCATCGATGCACTCGGTATCACATAAGCTTCAATAAACAGCGTGCGGATCAAGGTAGCGGCTATCACCGCGAAAATAATGGCATCGGCCCATTCGCGCGCGGCCGTCTTTTTAAGTGCCTTTTTATGTTTTTCCCTAAACTCCGGGCTGGCCGATGGGCCTAAATATTTGGTATCGTTATCAAAGCCCCATTTTGGCAGGTATATAAATTGCAATACTATACCCTCAAAATGCTCAAGCAAGCTGAATTTTCCAAACGACTTTAAAAAGTCGACCATAAGGCCAATGATCACTAAAAGATTTATGCCAGGGATAAGTAGTAATACCAGCCACCATACCGGCCTGCCACTTATTTTCAATATAGCATAAAAATTATAATATGGTATAATGGCTTCCCACCCTGGTCTGCCGGCCTTTTCAAATAATTTCCACAAGCCTATATAAGGCAAGATGATCAGTACTATAAATGCAATTACAAATGCGACAACGTTCACTATGTTATTTTTAGTTAATTATTTTATACCCCTGAACAACCTGTTCCACCTTATTTTATTTACAAACGATGCCGTACTGTCAATACTCATCCAGGTAAACAACGCTTTGCCAACCACGTGATCTTCGGGCAAAAAGCCCCAATAGCGCGAATCGGTGGAGTTATGGCGGTTATCGCCCATCATCCAGTAGTAGTTCATTTTAAAGGTGTAAGTATCGGCTTTTTTTCCGTTTATAAAAATATCCTTACCGTTAACTTTAACGGCATTATGCTCATAAACGGCAATAGCGCGGCCATATATCGGAAAGTTGAGGCTATCCAGCTTAACCGTCCAGCCTTTTTTAGGGATGATAACCGGGCCAAAGTTGTCTACATTCCAGCCGTAGCGCGGCATGGCGCCTATTTTGTAGTCGGGGTGCGATAAAGGGTAAACCGGGTTAAAATCATCAACCAGGCCTTTAATAGCGATATTTGGGGTTACCGATTTTACATTGGAATAGGTTTTTAACTGCCTGATTGATTCAACAGTAGCATTGGCTGTAAAAGTGGTGTTGTCAACAGCCCCAAAATTTTCTAATTGCAGTTCGTTAACCAAGTCAGGATTTATCCCGCTACCGTCTGTTTTTATGATATAAGCCATTTTACCGGCTTCAACCGCCGGCCTGGGTTTACTGTTAACATATACCAGTGCATTAACCAAACTCAAGGTATCGCCCGGGGTACCCTGGCATCGTTTAATGATGTTTTCGCGGCGGTCAACCGGCCGGTATAACGGCGAATCGGCTTCGGTGGGCAGGTTAAACACCACAATATCGCCTTTTTTTATATCGCTTAAACCCGGCAGGCGGTAATAAGGCAATTGCACATCCAGGTACGATTTGGTTTCGGTAAACGGTATGGTATGCGCGGTAAACGGCACAGCCAATGGCGTTATGGGCATACGTGCGCCATAGTTAACCTTACTTACAAACAGGTAATCGCCAATAAGTAATGAGCCTTCCATCGATCCGCTGGGAATCACGTACGCTTCAATAAAAAGCGTACGAATCAGGGTAGCCGCTATCACAGCAAACAAAATGGCATCGGCCCACTCGCGGACGGCCCCTTTTTTCTTTTTCGGCGTGGTTTTATCTTTCTTCCAGAATTTCCAGTTCATTTTTGATCAGATGTGCAAATTTCAAATTTCAGATGTGCCGATGATTAAGGTTAATGCGCACCCTTACTTCACAAATTTGTTTATTTTTTGATGAATATATTATTAATTATTTCCCTATGACTGTCATGTAAGCAATATGTTACCCGCTTGGCGGTGCAAATATGCAATTTCAAATTGAAGATTAGTCCGAAAGTCTTTTGTCGGGAAGTCCGAAAGTAAAAAAAGTACTGTGCCGTTGGTTCTTTATTCAAAAAGTCTTGATACTTGCTACTAACTACTTGATACTTCTCAAAATATACGGGCGCCATTAGCCCTTTATCCAAAAAGTCTTAACTCTTGACTCTCACCTCTTGATTCTTTTCCCCGGCGTTCCCCTCGCCGGTAGAAGCTCGGGTCGGGCTAACCGCTCATACGCGCACAAGGCATTAGGCGCCAGGCCGGTATCCGCTAATATCCCTAACGCATTTGTCTGAACCGGGATTCGTCGGACTTGTTTGATTATTCGGATTTTGATTAATATCTCATCCTAAAAAAGTTTACCGATCAATCCACTTTTCAATCAAAATCAAAAAAATCTGATGACTCTGACAAATCCCGGTTCAGATAAAATCATCTGCACATCTGTCACGGGCCTCCCCCGACCCCACCCCGTGTTTTAACGGGGTGCCACCCGGTGAAAACACCTATTGCAAAATATTTTGAATTCTATTAATTTAAGGCCTAAATTATTGATACCCCTAATATACTGATGAAATTAAAAACCTCTGTCACAACCTCATTGTCTACCTGCTTTGCCGCTGCAACCAACCTGAACGGCAAATGGACCGGTAAACTACTCACTGCCAACAGCACGGCATATCCCTTAACCTATAACTTCACCCTGCTTGGCGATTCCCTTGCCGGCATGATCAAAGCACGCCTGGGGAGTTCCCTATTGAAGAGGGCAAACCGGATACAGCCGGGCTGCACTTTAAAGTGACCGTGAACGGGCTTGATGTTTATCACCACGGAACGGTGTATGCCGATTCGATTGGGATGAACATCAGCCTGAATGGCTCGGTAGTGCATTGCACGCTGAACCGGGCGGGTAATTGAACCACTGACCTACAATAACTTGTTTACCATACAAACTTTATCAGAATATGTATTTGAAAAAAATATCCCCTAATTCAGGCCATGCCGCGCCCTCATGCCGCCATGTCATCAATATAAATGCTACAAAACCTGATCACGCAAGAATCTCCATTTATCGCAGTAAGCACGTTTTGAAATATTTGATTGCCTGTCTTTTTGTATTAACAGCATCCTTTTCATATGGCCAGTCTACGCAAAGACAAAGTGACCTCCAAAATGTTATACCACCATCGCCGAATGCATCAAGCCTGGGTAAATATGCCGACTGGCCCGTAAGCTTGTATACAGGCGTGCCGTCAATTGATATCCCACTTTATACACTAAAAGGCAGGACCACAAGCGTGCCGGTTTCCATAAGCTATCATTCATCGGGCATAAAAGTTGGCGAAGTGGCATCGTCTGTAGGGCTTGGATGGGCCCTAAATGGAGGAGGGGTTATTACAAGATCGGTAAGAGGACTGCCCGATGAGGCGGGAGGCGTAGGATACTTTGCAGTCAGGAACCTGTATACCAATCCGGGAGATCTGTCGTCTGCAACCACCATTCCGTCATTTGATTCGCTTACGACAGCTGCCGTTGCAAACGGGCTATCAGACAGTGAGCCGGATTTGTATATGTTTAACGCACTTGGCCGCTCGTTTAAGTTCTACTTTTCGGGCAACGGCACTATTATCACCCAGCCTTATAGCAAAATAATTATTAAAGCAAATTACCAGGACAGCACATGGCGCGTAACCATGGACGATGGTACCAAACTAATTTTCGGTGGCGGGTCGGCAGTAGAAATAACAGCGTCTACAAGGTCGATGATAAAAAATTCGGATATGCCGTCTTTTATAAGCACATGGTATTTAAAATCAATTACTACGCCTGCCGGAGAAGTTATCCGCTTTAACTACGAAAAATCAGTCATTAACCAGGATGCGGGGTTTTTCCAGGTTGATTATTTATATCAAACCACTTTGGCTTCAAGTTCATGCGCTACGTCACCCAATAAACAACCATATCATAACATAGAAACGCAGGCGGTTAATATGCTTAACTTATCCAGCATAGAGTCAGACCTGGGCAGAGTTCTTTTTATAAATGATACTACCGGAAGAATTGACCTTCCCGGCGGCAAATATTTAAAAGAAATAGATGTGTATTCAAAAACCGCGAGTAAATATATTCAAAAATTCAAGTTTTTTTACAGCTATTCGCAAGCGGTTTCAAGTTCTGTTTATACAAGTCCAAATGCAAACCAAAGTAAGTACAGGTTAAAGCTTAATTCTATCCAGGAAATCCCTGTAGATAATAGTTCGCCCAAAATATGGACATTCTCTTACAATCCCTTGTTATTGCCCTCCCGTCAATCCTATGCCCAGGACCATTGGGGGTATTTTAACGGGGCTGTAAACAATAGTACCTTTTTACCTGTATCAACAGGCTTTGAGAACCCCGGTGTTTATACATCCGGCGTAAGAGATGCCGATTCCACGTCTATGGCGGCAGAAATGCTTACAAAAATCACCTACCCTACCGGGGGGTACAGTACGTTTAATTTTGAGCCAAATACTATTGCAACTACTAAGGATTACCAGGCCAGCAGCAGCGCAAATCTTAATTTATACTTAACCGCCAATCAAAACCCATACAACAATACCATAAGCCAAACCTTTACCATTACTCAAGGCCAATACGTTACTTTAGCCATAAATGCGTCATTTAGCAGCAGCATTACTAACGATTACGGCCCGAGTACCAATTTTGCTACCGTTTCAATAATCAATTCATCACAAATCGCTGTTTGTTCCGTTCCTATTTCAAATAGCAAGCTTACAGGCGGCAGGTTTACATCATCACAATATGTTTCATTGCCGGCAGGTACATATACCTTCAAAATCAGCAGTATTTCTTCATCAGGTGATTTTGTGAGCAGCGCCGATTTCGTATCCATCCAGGGTAATTTTTCTTATTTACAATCTACCGGAATCCGCGCCTTTAATCAGCCTGTTGGCGGTTTAAGGGTGAAAAGCATCATCGATTATGCGGGATCGGGCAGCCCTGTTCAAAGAAATTTTAAATATGAAAACCCCGATGTACCGTCTTTTGACCCGGTTAACGATTACTTAACCTCTGTTACGGATAATACGTACGATTGCGCCGGGACTTGCAGCAACGCCCCTGTTAGTGGTGGCGATGCTGGCGGCGGCAGTACTGGTGGCGACGGTGGCGGTGGCAGCGGCAGGCAACAATGCATTTCTGTTTATGTTATTTATTTTAATAACGATGGCTCTATCCGGTCAGAAGGATCTGAGATAAGATGTTACACCCCCCAGACATATAATAAGCCCGTAGCGACCGACACCGTAATGTATGCTTTGGGAAATACCGGAACCGCATTGAACAATGATGGCGAAAGCGCGCCTGATGGAGAAGCTATAGTTTACGAAGGGGCCGAACAAATGGAGCTAAATGACCGCCTGGAAACGCCCCAGACCGGGCTCCCCGGGATGCTCATCTCATCGTACGTATATAAAGCAAGAAGCAGTAACCTGAAGTGGGAATTGGGGACTATCCAGGGCGGAACCGTCGGATACGGAAAAGTAACTACGTCCTGTGGGGCCAATGGCGGCAACGGCTACACTGTTTCTTATTTTTCGCAGGCAAACGACCTTAATGTTTCCGAATCAAAGGTGCTTCCTTTTTTGCCTGTTGTACCTTTAGATTGGCGAAAGGGTTTGTTGTTGAATGAGACTACTTATACCAGTTCAAACATCCCGCTTCGTAAAATCACCAATGATTACCTGTTTACCAATCGGCAAAGTATAAAAACGTATAAGGCCGCCAATTCATTTAATATTTTAAGCTCGTGTTTTACTTTTAATCATTTGTCTGAACTTGTTACCAAAAGCTACTTTACTGTTATTACCGAGCAGGTACAAAAGACCAGGTCAACGCTTGTAAACTATTTTAATAATGGGCTTGATTCAAATTATGTGGTAACCAACTATTTTTATGATAATGCCGCCAATTTACAGCCTACCCGTTCGGAGTCGTTAAACAGCCAGGGCCTGAGTATCAAAACACTCAGCCGTACCGCTTTAGAAAAAACAGATATTAACAGTTCAATTCCTTTGAGCGCCACTGCATCCGCAGCTATTGATACCATGGTATCGCGCAATATAATTACCAATGTGATTGAATCAGAAACGTACAATAATAGCTCCCTGGTCGGTAAAACCATAACTAATTTTGCCTTATGGAACAACAACGTTTTACCACAGGAAATTAAAACCCAGGATGGCGGCAACCCTATCCAAAGCCGGCTGCTATTAAACAATTACGATACTTACGGCAATTTGCTGGAGCAGCAAAAAACAAGCGGGCCACTTAATAACTATATTTACGACTACAATAGTAATTACCCGGTAGCCTCTGTAACCAACGGATCATTAGCCAACATCGCTTATACTGGCTTTGAGGCCGATGGAACGGGCAACTGGACAATCGGCTCTGCCCAGCGCGACAGTGTGACCACGGCGTTTACGGGTACCAAATCCTACCCGATATCAAACGGGAGCATCAGCAAGAGCGGCTTATCGGCAGCAACAACGTATGTGGTTTCGTACTGGATCAAAAACACCGCGCAGCCAACTCCTTTAACGGTGAGCGGTACAGCGTTGAGCGGGTATCCCATTAAAGGGTCAACTAACAGGGGATGGACATATTATGAGCACCGGGTAAACGGGGCAACCACGATAACGCTGGCAGGAACAGGCAATATAGATGATGTTAGGTTGTATCCCGTAAACGCGCTGATGAGCACCTATACTTATGATCCGCTCGTGGGCGTGACCAGCAGCACTGACGCCAAAAACCAGACGACATATTACGAATACGACGGCTTTCAGCGCTTATTAAACATCCGCGACCATAATGGCAACATCCTGAAAAGCTACGATTATAACTATGCGCCGCAGTAACAACCATTCAACCTTAACACTCCACAACATGAAAATCCTCCATTCACCATACAAAATAACAACCCTGCTGGCGGCTGCTTTGTTGTTAACCTTAAATCTCCATGCCCAAACGTCAACGCAAAACTATATCCGCACAAGGGTAGCCCGTAAAGCGATAACCAACAATGCACGCCTCGATACCTTAACGGCCAACAAAGATTCGGTGATGACCACTATCCAGTATGTCGACGGCCTTGGCCGCCCCCTGCAAACGGTAATGCAACGGGCATCGCCATTGGGCAACGATATCATCCAGTCTTTTGAATATGATGAATTTGGCCGGGAAGCAAAAAAATACCTGCCTTATGTAAGCACATCTGCCGCCTATGGCAGTTACCTACCCGATGCCCTCACCGCCGGACACGGGGTAAAGGCTTTTTATAACCCTACAAATGCAGGCACCGAGGGTAAGCAAACCAACGGTATTGTACGTACACAGTACCCCTTTGCCCAAACCGGCTTTGAAGCCTCGCCGCTGAACCGGGTAGTTGAACAGGGCGCACCGGGTTTAGCCTGGCAAATTCCCGGCACGCCGGGCGCGGGGGATGCCAACAGCGGCAACAACACACTGCGCAGTACCTTTATAGGTAATGACCGTACCGTTTTCGACACAAGCAATATCGGCAACAACCCGGGCAGCCGGATAGCTGCTTTGTATACCGCCCGGATTAATGCCGGTGCCAGCCGCTCGCTGCTCCGTACAGGAGACACGGCTGTGTATGATGCCAACCAACTGTATGTCACCATTACCAAAGATGAAAACTGGAAACCCGTAGATGGCTGCTTTGGCACTACCGAAGAATACAAGGATAAAGAAGGCCGCGTGGTGCTTAAGCGCACATACAACAGTAAAGGCGCTGTTGCCGAAATGCTGAGCACCTATTATGTATATGATATCCTGGGCAACCTGGCCTTTGTGCTGCCGCCCGGCGCAAAACCCGATGCCAGTGCCGCTATAGGCCAGGCCACAATTGACAATCTTTGCTACCAGTACCGTTACGATAGCCGGAACAGGCTGTTCCAGAAAAAAATCCCCGGCAAGGGCTGGGAATTTATGATCTATAATAAGCTCGACCAGGTGACAGGCAGCCAGGATTCGATACAGCGGATGAAAGCCCCGCAGGAGTGGACGGTTACCAAGTATGACGCACAAGGCAGGCCGATTATTACAGGTATTTACCGGTATGGCGGTACGGCAGGAGCCGATAACCATGCGGCGGTACAGGCGGCGGCAGATTCGGCAGCCACCCTGTGGGAAAACCGCGTGGCAACCGGTACAGGGTACACCGCTGATGCCTGGCCCGCAAACATGGGTACCGTACTAAGCGTTAGCTACTTTGATGATTATGCTATCCCGGGCCTGCCCACTCCGTACGACCTGCACAACCTAAGTACCTATAGCAAGCAAACCCAGGGCCTGCCTACGGCCGGCAAAACACTGGTATTGGGCACAACTGCCGATTACCTGTGGAACGTATACTACTATAATGCCGAGGCCGAGGTGATTAAGATGTTTGCGCAGCATTACCTGGGCGGGGCGGCAAACTACAGCCAGTGGAATTACGACAACATAACCAACAGCTATAATTTTGTAAGGCAGCCAATGGGATCAACCCGCACCCACTTTGTTGCCAATGCAACCAAAACAGCGGGGGTAATTGCGCTGACCTCGGTCGACTTCCACACCTACGACCATATGGGCCGTGCCGACCGTTTATACAACACGCTTAAAAATGGCAGCAATACCGCCCAGGCCCCCGTGGTGGTATCAAAAAACAGCTATAACGAAATTGGCCAGCTCATGAAAAAGGGGCTGCACTCCATCACCAACGGAACTGCATACCTGCAAAACGTAGATTACCGGTACAATGCCCGTGGCTGGCTCACCAATATCAACAACCCGGCCCTAACAGCCGACAGCGGGCTGACCAATACTGATGCCAATGATCAGTTTGGCATGGAGCTGAAGTATGATAATGCAACCGTGCCGCAATACAACGGTAACATCGGGAATGCGAAAACGCTGACCGGTGCACTTTCAGGTACTACCTATCCTGCGCTTACCTACAATTACAGGTATGATAAGCTGAACAGGTTGACCAATGCGATAAGCAGCACTTCGATACCCAATGATAATTTTTACAACGAGAACGTGGCATACGATGTGATGGGCAACATCACGAAGCTAAACCGGTATGATAAGCCGGGAAACGACCGCGTGCCCATAGACAGCCTGACGTACACCTATGTAAGCGGCAATAAGGTTGACCGGATAGATGACCTGGGTACAACAGACGCTTTTAAAGACAGTGTAAGCCGGGCGGGCGAATACACCTATGATGGCAACGGCAACCAGCTTACCGACCTGAACAAAGGCCTTACGCAAACCTACAATATGCTCAACCTGCCGCAAACGGCGGTTAAGGGTGGCACCTCGGTAGCTTATATCTACGATGCCACGGGCAGGAAATTAAGGAAACTGTCTACAAGTGTCGGTATTACTACGGTTACCGAGTATGTAAACGGCATCCAGTACCAATATTCGGGCGCTGCCCCGGTGCTTGACTTTATAGCTACAGAGGAAGGAAGGGCACGTAAAAGCGGGTCGGTTTACAAGTATGAATATGATTTAAAAGATCATTTGGGCAACACCAGGCTGACCACCACCTGGGCCCTCGCCGACTCGGTAAACCAGCTTACCCCGTTAAATCTGCAAAGGAATGATTATTACGCGTTTGGATATACCATACAAAGTTTACAAGGCACTACACCAAGTCCTTCAAATCACTATCTTTACAATCACAAAGAGTTGCAGGACGAGACGGGGCTTTACGATTATGGCGCGCGGTTTTATGACCCTGTAATTGGAAGATGGACAAGCGTTGATCCATTAGCAGAAGAAAGTAGACGATGGAGCCCTTATAACTATGGCGAAGATGAGCCTATAGGAAAGTTTGACCCGGATGGTATGCAAACGCAGCCCGGACCTCAGAGCATGGGTAACCCAATGTGGTATATTGCTGAAGGTTTCCGTCAAATATTCCAAACTGCCGCTTCTATCCCTGATAGGCTTTTTGCAAGTTTTTCAACATCTACTGATACAAAAGTTACTCAGGCATCAGCGGGAGGATTGAAGGTGACCACCTCAGCTAATGTTACCAATACAACAACTGTTCAGACTACTTTCGCTAATGCATTTAATATGAACAGTCAAAATACTCCGCAAGGGCCTTTTGTAAAAGTTACAAATACAACAGATGTAAGTCAACAAACTAAAGTTGAAGGAAGTACGACTATTAGAGGAGTAGACGTTAAAGCGACTAATACAACCAATGTTAGCCCTGGCAAAGTATCAAATACTACTGAACTTTCCGCTGGTAAAACAGTTACTACTGGCAAAACAAGTGTTGGCGCAACTGCATTCGTATCTGTTAAACATACATCAGGTAGTTCAGGGAATACATCGCAAACAGATGTTGGCGTTAAAGCGAGTGTTAGCTACACTCCAACAAGCTCAACTAATATCTTTTTAAACCCATTAGCAGGCTCAACGGTTACGCAAAGCGTAAAAATAGGCTTTACATTAGATAAGCATTAATAACACTATGAATTATATTAAAATTAGAAATGGGCTAATGCTAATAGTAGTTTACTTATTAGCAGCATGTTCCAGCAGTTCAACTCGGTCTAATCATGATACAACCATTGTTGATTATACTATCAAACAAGGTGAACCACTACCACCAAAGGACTGGCATTGCTATAACGTTGACGAGGATAAAATCTGTACTCCGGCAACATGGGGCTTTGTAAAGCAAAATAGTTTCTTCTTTATGTCTGATTTAAGCCATGTTGCACCGGGTTCATACTTCGTAGTTGCAAAACAAGACAAAAAAACAACGGGTCTTGATACACGAAAATACCTTAAAAAGCTATACGTTGAATTAAAACAGGACACCACCGGAACATTAACCCAATGGCAAACAATAGAAACAACGTATGCAGATAAAGAGGTTATTTATAGTGAGTATAATATCTCAATGGGGAAAGACCCATATATAGTATATTCAACTGTTTTTGAAATTGGCAATGATCTATATGATATATCACTTAAAATGAGCGCAGCCAATGCTAAAATGTACCACGAAGCGTATAAGAATGTCATATACAATTTCTACCACAAGAATAAACTCATCTTTACAAGTAAAGACAAAGTTGTGAAAGCTAAAGTTATTGATATAACAAAACTATAATACCAATAAAATCCAATATAAAAAAGCCCAGGCTCCCGCAAGCGTTTTCGCTGCCGAAAGGCTCCTGCCTTGTGGCCCGCTGATAGGTAAACGCCATGCTAAGTAATAAATATGCCAATCCCGGATGCTCGTTTCATCCGGGATTTTGTATTTTTAAACGGATCAAAAGGGTAATACATCAGCATCAAGGTTAACAACAAACATTGTTGATTTGTCCTAAAGGCATGGCGTATACTTAGCATGTGGGCGCACAAGCCGGGAGGCTTGCGGCAGCGCAAAGCTCTTGCGGTAGCTGTGATGCTTACCAAAAAAATGCAGTTGGCTTTACTGAGTTTTCCGAAGGCTCCGTGAAATTGCCGGGAGCCAATGATATAAAGGTTAATAAAAACATGTCATACAAGACTTCCGAAACAACGACTACCACTTATGACCATGGTACCGAAACCACAAAAACAACCGACTCCGCCAGCATCGGGGTCTCGTTTATTTTGGGAGTAGAGTTTAAGGCAACTTTCAAAAAATAACACTATGAGAAAAATTATCAATTCACTAAAAACCATGAAGCTTTTTGAAAAGCTATTCATTGTGCTTGTTCTTATTTCGCTGGTCTTAAAAGTCACGCTCAATTACAAGTCAACACTGGATCTGTTTTTGTTTAGCGGAGTGTTATCTATATGCTATTTCCCTCTCGGATTTTATTTTTTAGGAAAGTCTCCGTCAAGCAACAGTTACGTGATATCCATTGCCTTGGGCTGCCTATATTCGATGTGCACCGTAATATTCTTGTTAGGTTGTTTCGCTCAAGAGGAATACGCCTTCCTTTATTGGCTTGAGGTGCCAGCTCTCTTAATTGCATTGCTGATTTTTGGTATAAAAACAAGACGGGATTTTAATGACTATTATGCTTCACAGATTATAAGAGTGGCTTTTCTCCTTGTAATTAGTACAACGCTTTTTCTTCAAGCTGTCTTGTAGTGATAAAAATATGCCTCCGCTGCCGCAAGGTACTGCCTTGTGGCCAGCTGATAGGTAAACGCCATGCCAAGTAATAAAAATGCAACACCCGGATAGTAATTTCATCCGGGTGTTTTTGTATACCGGCAGCTCGCGTAAAGGACTGGCGTGGATACCGGCCAATGTGACTAAGGCCTGTGCAGTATGAACAGAAAGCCCGGCGCCGCTTCTACCGGCGGCGCACGCCCATATTTGAAGTTAAAAGTCGACAATGCGCCAACTCTTGTTGTTCCCAACATCAGTTGCTTAAAGATTGAAAGCAAAACCACAACAGATTTTGCGTGCATCGTTTCGAGGCTGTATCATCATGCACACAACGATACAGCCTCCTTCAGGTGAAACGTTTTTTTTAGAATTATTGTATTTTATTCCTCGGATCGGTTTTGGATTTCAACACGTATTCATGTGGCGGCTCTACACCTGATGCGGAAAGGCAACCAGCACCTCAACCATCCAAGCCTGAGTTGTCTCCGGGTGTAACTGTTGCGGCTGTTGTAGCATTAGTTATAGGAGTTATAAGCAGTGTATTTAAATCTCCCTCATACTAACGTACAATTTTCTAACTTTGATACTAATTTATAAAGTAACGCCAAGTAATAATTAAAAAAACAGAATATGCCGCGATTTGGTTTTTGGACAATTTTAACATGGGTATCAAAAGTTCCTATTCCGCTTTAAAATCTATGAAATTTAATCTACTAACCTATTCATTAATAATTAGTTTATTATTAGGATCTACAACTTCAGAAAGTAAATTTAAAATGAAATATACATTCAGTTTTCGTACTTTTTATAATACATTTTTTATCACTAGTGATAATGGAGCAGTGATTATAACAAATTGGGCAATAGACCAAAAGGAGGGTTACAATGATAGGTTATTACAATCGAAAAACCTATTGGCAGTTAGAACTGAAAGTTATGGCCTTATAAAAGGAGAGATAAATGTTTTGGAATCTGAAAATAAGAAAGCCAGTTTTTATAAATATGACCATATCGTCGAAGCTGGCATAAAAGTCGAATCAGGAAGCTTACAAATTCTTGAGTGCCCTTCATCTGCAATTAATTTAGATATAAAAGTTAAGCCAGGAATATACAGAGTTAGAGTCTATTTCTCTAATATGGTTGGTTACGATAGTGATGAAGATAAGGAAGATGATTACTACAAAATAGAGGTCTGGCCAGATAGTAACATGGAGCGAAAAGTGTTAAAAAGATATAGTAAATTGTAATGATGCTCCCAGCTGCCGCCAGGGCTTTTTGAACGATACCGAAGGCCCCAGCTACCGCAAGGGCTTTCCGCTGCCGCAAGGCGCCCTCCGCTGCCGCAAGCTTTTTTCGCTGCCGCAAGCCTCCGGGCTTGTGGCCCGCTGATAGATAAACGCCATGCTAAGTAATAAATATGCAAATCCCGGATGTTTAATTTCATCCGGGATTTTGTATTTTTAACGTATGAGCCGTAATTATAAATTCAAAAATCCTGAAGGATTATATTTTGTAAGCTTTGCCACGGTGTTTTGGGTAGATGTGTTTGTTCGGTTGCACTACTTTGATTGTTTGGTGAGAAACCTCAACTACTGTGTCGACAATAAAGGCATGGAAATTTATGCCTGGTGTATAATGCCGAGCCATGTACATTTGGTTTTCAGATCGACAATTCAAAAACCAGAAGATTTGATGAGGGATTTCAAATCCCCCGCTACCGCGAGGGCTTTTTGCTCCCCAGCTACCGCAAGCGCTTTCCGCTGCCGCAAGGTTCCAGCCTTGTGGCCCACTGACAGGTAAACGCCATGCCAAGTAATAAATATGCAACACCCGGATGTTTAATTTCATCCGGGTGTCTTTGTATACCTGCAGCTCGCGTAAAGGATTGGCGTGGATACCGGCCAATGTGGCTAAGGCTTGTGCAGTATAAACAGAAAGCCTGGCGCCGCTTCTACCGGCGGCGTACGCCCATATTTGAAGTTAAAAGTCAACAATACACCAACTCTTGTTGTTCCCAGCATCAGTTGCTTAAAGATTGAAAGCAAAACCACAACAGATTTTGTGTGCATCGTTTCGAGGCTGTATCATCATGCACACAACGATACAGCCTCCTTCAGGTGAAACGTTTTTTTTAGAATTATTGTATTTTATTCCTCGGATCGGTTTTGGATTTTAACACGTATTCATGTGGCGGCTCTACACCCAACAGATTTTTTACAAAGTAATCCCAGCGGCGGCGCATCATGTAGGGCGAGTAAGGTCCATAACCATGCTGGCTGTTTGGAAAAACTACCAGATCATAATCTTTATTAGCTTTTTCAAGCGCCTCAACCACCAGCATGGTGTTGTACGGCGGTACGTTGTTATCCATTAAGCCGTGTGCAAGCATGAGTTTGCCTTTCAGGTTTTTGGCATAGGTTTGATTGGCGTGCGCTTCGTAATCGGAGTTTGCCACTAAGCCGTCATAACGTTCGCCCCAGTCATCCTCATAGTTGCGGTTATCATGGTTACCCGATTCGGAAATGCCTACCTTAAAGAAATCCGGGTAACGGAACATGGCCGCAGCCGTTGCAAAGCCACCACCCGAGTGCCCCCAGATGCCCACTTTATTGGTATCAATAGGGTATTGCTTTGATAACTGCCTGATACCGGCAATCTGATCGGGCAAGGTATTTTCAGACATGTTACCGTAGCTCATATCGTGGTAACTTTTTGACCGCAGCGGATTACTGGTGCCTTCTATTACTACTACAATAAAACCCAGTTCGGCCAGCGCCTGGTTATCGCCCCTTGAAGCTATAAACGACCAACTGCCTACGCTACCGCCTTGCGGGCCCGGGTATATGTAATCAATAACCGGGTATTTTTTTCCGGCATCCATGTTAGTTGGCGTAAAAATCAGTCCGTAAATATCGGTTTTGCCATCACCTGCAATCAATTTAACTGGCGTAGGCGCTTTCCAGCCGGTAGCGGTTAGTCTTGATACATCGGCTTTTTCCAGGTTGGTTATAAGCTTGCCATCCATATTGCGTAAAACGGCCACCGGCGGCACGTCTGGTTTAGAATAGCTATCGACAAAATAACCGCCACCCGGCGATAATGTAATGTTGTGGTTGCCTTCTCCGGGCGTTAACACCACGAAGTGCTTGCCATCGAAACCTGCTTTACATAACTGGCTGTAGTATGGGTTCTCTTTTTCAAGACCATCGGCAATAAAATAAACCGTACGGGTTTTCTCATCAACTTTCAGCAGCCTGGTTACCACAAAATTGCCTTTGGTAATTTGTTTTTTGACCTTACCGGTGGCAGCATCGTACAAATACAAATGCCCCCAATTGTCGCGCTCAGAAAACCAGACGATCTCGTTGGTTTTGGGCAAAAACTTCCAGTTAATAGTCCCCCAACCCGACTCGTACTGGGTCTTCACGGTTTCTTCAAAAACCTCCTTAACTGTGCCCGTTGTTGCATCGGCAACGCGGAATTTCTCGTTTTTATGATCGCGCGAGGTTGAAACGAAGGCCAGCTTTGAAGCATCGGCGCTCCAATCCACATCATCAAATGTGCCGCTACTGCTAATGTCATCGCTCAGGGTAGCGCGGTGTGCATCGGGTGGTACCTGCAGGGTAATTACTTTAGGATTATCCACTTCGATAATCACCCTGGTTATCATGGCAATTTCATCGCCCGGCAAGGGGTATTTCCATTGCTTCAATACCGGCTTGCCCACGTTGGTGGTAACCAGGTACATATCGCTTACCTTACGCTGATCCTGCTTAAAGGTGGCTATCTTCTTTGAATCCGGCGACCAGCGTAAAATTGCCGCGTCGGAGTTTTGCCAGCCGGCGTTATCTGTAGCGTAGCCAAAATCTTTAATACCATCGGTAGTTAGCTGGGTTTGACTGCCTGTTTTTGTATCGCGTACCCAAAGGTTGTAGTCTTTGATATAGGCTGCCCGGCTGCCATCGGGCGATAATACTTCTTCTGTTTTGCCCCTGCGTCCGCCAGGTTGCATGCGACTGCGCTCCGGTTCTGCTCCTGCGGTAACAAGATCTGTCACCAGGTTATACTGCCAGTGTTTATCGGCTGTCGTAAACATTATTTTTTTTCCATCGGCCGAGAAGCTGATGGTTTGAAATGGCAGCATATTACCATCGTACTTATTGCCCGATGCCGCAGAAAGCAGCTGAGCCAGTTTTTGATGGTCAAAGGCTGCTTCGCGTGTTTTCTTAACCGGATCAACCAATACAAATTCGCTGCCTTGTGCGGTGAGTACTCGGTACCAGAATTTATCGCCCGGTAACCAGTTGGGCCTTACATCGGCCCTATCAACAAACGGGGCGGTATTGTAGGTCATAAAGCTTTCGGCATGTTCATAATCCTTTGTGGTTAAGGGGCTACCCTGCTGGGCATACGCCGACATAACCCAGGCAAACGCCGGAATGGTGAGTAAATATTTATTCATGAGTGTCAACTTATGTTTAAAGCGCAAAATAGTGCTTTTTTTGATTTGACTGTGTTTAAAGATTGTTACAGAGATAGAATCAAGAGGCAAGAATCAAGAGTTAAGACTTTTGGATGCATAGCTGAGGCAGGTTGATTAAACATGGTTTTTAACGTTGCACAGAAGTATAGGCAAGAGTTAAGACTTTTGGATGCATGGCTAAAACAGACAGAATAAATGTGTCTTTTAAAGAGTATGCCGGTAATTAAAAAAACAACCAACAGATTTTTACAAAACGAGACGCTATGGGCAAACAACTACTCGGCGCCGGTTTCCATATCGGCGGTGTATACGCCCATTTTGGCGGCGCTATTGCAGGCGGCGCGGTGCAGCAAGGCTTTTTGTGCGGCAGCAATGTTTTCATCTTTACCTTGCCAGAGTTCCAGCGCCGGTTGCTGTATCGCCCTCGAAAAAGAATAGGTAAGTACCCAAGGCATTACATCGGCAAAAAGCATGTGCATGCGGTTTAGCCTTTCGGAAGCAAGCGCCGCCGGTTGGCCACCCGAAAGGAAGGCTATGCCAGGTACCGATGCGGGTACGGTTTTTAAAAAGCATTTAATGGTTGCTTCGGCCACTTCGTCGGTACCCGGCCGCTCGGCACTCTCTTCGCCCGGCAATATCATATTGGGTTTCAGAATAATACCTTCCAGTTCAACCCGGTGCTGGTATAAGGCGTTAAATACGGCGTGTATTACCTCGGTAGTAACCGCCGCGCATCTTTGCAATGAATGATCGCCGTCCATCACTACTTCTGGCTCCACTATGGGTACCAAACCAGCTTCCTGGCAAAACATCGCATAGCGGGCCAGGGTGTAAGCATTTGCTTTTATGCAGGTTGATGACGGGATATCCGCACCTATAGTGATAACAGCCCGCCATTTGGCAAAACGGCCCCCCATTTGATAATAGTTTTTTAAACGGTTACCCAGGCCGTCTAAGCCTTCGGTTATCTTTTCGCCGGGGAAACCCACCATGGGGATGGCTCCTTCATCAACTTTAATGCCCGGAATTATCCCTTTGTGCTTCAAAACATCAATAAACAGGGTGCCGTCAGCAGTACTTTGATGGATGGTTTCATCAAACAGGATGGCGCCGCGAATGTACTCCTCCAACCCTGGCGCGTTTACTATCAGATCCCGGTATTTGCGGCGGTATTCTTCGGTTTGCGGGATGCCCAGTTCATGGAAACGTTTATTGCAGGTGGCGGTACTTTCATCCATGGCAAGCAGGCCTTTATTACCTTGCATCAGCTGATAAGCGATGGTTTTTAATGTCGGGGTGTCCATATGATCGATGTTTTAAGCACGTATAAAAGCTAACATCAATAGGGTCTGACTTGTTTTATGATTGATAATATACCACGACAATACTCTACATGTCGCAGGTGTTGCGTTTCGGTTATGTATGTGATTGATTCAGAAAATACCAAAATCGGCCGAAACAATCAACAACAAACTGATAATAAGCTATTTAAAAAAGTAAAAATAATACCTGTACGACATAGTTTGTCGTACAGGCATTATTTTGATACGGGCACCTCTATATAGCTGCTGTTGTACCATTTTACTTTAAGCGGTGTTTTGGCATCGTTAATATTTTCGAGGCTTACATCTTTGCCGGTACCGTAGTTAATTTGGCAAAAATTATTCTTGTTTACGTTGATAACAACCAGCAAGCGGCTGCCCTTACGTAGCTGCCTGCTTACAACCTTGGTATTTGAAAACGGTAGCGTTGTTATTTTACCCGGCTGCAGCAGTTTACGGTTGGTGATATCCCATGAATAGCTTGCACGCCCCAAAAAGTAAGTAAGCTCAAAATATTCGCCGTTGGGCATAACTTCATAAAGCACTACGCTATAGTCAAAATCTTTTTTGTTGATAGCAGCCGTGATTTGCCCAAGGAAGGCGCCGTTCACAATAAGCGGTTGTTTTAAACTATCGCTCATAAAGATAAACCCGTTGCTGTAAATATCTTTTTGAATAATAGGGAACGGGTAAGCGTAATTGTTAGATGTAGTACGGTCGACAAAATCAACTTCCTGTTCAAGGTACGCCGGTGTAATTGGCTTTTGGGGAGATAGTTTAAACTGATCGTCTTTTTTTACGTTGGTGAGGTACAACCGGAGCATGCTTTGGTGCATTTTATCGAGGGAAGGCGCATGGCCCCAACGGTTGGCGCCCATAACCTCGTAATTGATCCTGTCTTTAATAATGGCCGGCTTTTTACCTTGTTTCATGATGTAATCAAACCATTCAAAAGTGATTGCTTTGGTGTTAATAATAGCCACAGGATCAACCTGGTAGCCGCGCAAAACGGCTTCTCCCCCCTTTTGCGTTCCAAAATGATCGTAAGGGCCAAGTATCAAATAATAATCGGCTTTGGGATTGTATCTGGCCAACTGGCGCAGGTAATACAAGCCTGAGGTTTGTCCATCATCATAATAACCATCAAAAGCCAGCACCGGGATATCGATCTTTTCAAACTCCTTACCATATGGGATCATAGCTTGCCAGTATTTGTCAAAACCAGGATGCTTAAGCCAGCGTTGCAGCCATTTATTAGGTGCATGGTCAACACTATCAATTTTATTATAGGCAGCGCCGCTTTGGTACCAGTTTTCGCTCAGGTTTCGCCAGCGCTGCTGGTTGTTGTAAGTAGCGGTATCAAGGTATTTATTATTGCTCACGTAAAAGGCCCAGCCATAATTGGCATTAATAAACACATTATTTTCCATAGGCAGTCCCATAGCCGGAATGGCCGAAACATAAGGCACAATGGTTTTAAGCGCTGGATGTACCTTATATTTTAAACCTGCCCATTGCGCAAAGCCCGAATAACTACCGCCATACATCCCAACTTTGCCATTGCTCCAGCTTTGTTTGCTTATCCAGTCAATTACCCAATAAACATCTTCGGCATCATGTTCATAAGGCGTTACCTCGTCGGGGCTTAAACGCTTGCCACGCACATCGGCCACTATGCCCACATAGCCATGATCGGCAGCGTATTTGGCTTCAATCAAGCTTCTTTTAGTATCCGAATAAATAAAAAATAACAGTGCGGCCGGTTGCCGCCCGGCCACATCGCGCCGGCGCACAACAACTGCCGACAGCGTGTGCCCCTGTGGGGTTTTAATAAGCACACTATCGTTAATAACATACTTTTCCGCGTCAACGTCAGCCGGATTTTGGGCAAAAAGAGTCGTCCACTGGCTTATTAAAGCCAGTAATAGCATTAGTTTTTTCATGTTTATTTTTTAGTTTATGATGAGCAAAGCAGAAAGCTTTTTTGTATTAACAGTTGTTATTTATTAGTATAATTACAATCCAACCTTTTGCCTTTCAGCTTTAGCCTTTCACCTCTTCCCTACATCGGGCTTTAAGCCTTCAGCTTCCCCTTAAACTTTACGGATTGCCTTTCCGACACTTCAACTGCCTGCCCGGTTTTTAAACTGATGTTCAGTTTTCCGCCCGGCAGATGGTTAATTTGATCGATATAAGCCAGGTTGATGATTTGCGCCCGGTTTACCCTGAAAAACGTACCCGCGTCCAGCTTTTCTTCCATCTGGTTAAGCGATCTTTTCAGGAATGTTTTTTTATCACCAAAATACAATACCGCGTAATTATCCATCGATTCAATCATATGAATTTCATCTACCTTTAAAAAATAACATTTGCTGCCATCTTTTATAAAAATCTGCCTGTTATCGGTGGTTGTGTTTAGCTTAACTCTCACCTTTTCCATTGCTTTGGCAAAACGTTCATCACGGATAGGTTTTACCAAATAATCAAGTGCGTTAGCCTCAAACGCCTTCACAGCATACTGATCAAAAGCGGTAGTAAAAATAATTCCGGGCACATTGTCCAACATTTCCAGCAAGTCGAACCCTGTTTTTTCGGGCATTTGTACATCCAGGAATATCAATTGAGGCTGATGTTTTTCTATCAAAAGTTTTGCATCATCAGCATTTGATGCTTCGGCAACAATTTCTACATCCGGGTAACTGCGCAGCGCCGTCCTTACCTCTTCACGGGCAAGCCGTTCGTCATCTACAATAATTATCTTTATCTTTTTCATGATGCCGGCATAATAATGGTTGATGAAACTTTATCGCCATAAACCTGCTCAATTACAAACCTGGCCTGGTTTTGATAGTGCAGTAATAAACGGTCTTCCAGGTTTTTTAAACCAAGGCCGTGTTGGTTGCCCACAGAACTGAGTTTACCGGGGTTCAAAACGGTGATATGTATTTTTTCTCCTATCTTTTTTATCACTATTTCAATTTCGCCTCCATTTTTCTGTTGTGCAATGCCGTGTTTAATGGCGTTTTCAACCAGGGTTTGGATGCTTAACGAGGGTATCAGGTAATGTTCTGTCCCCTCTTCTATATCGATGGTAAACTGCAACCTTTCCTCAAAACGGATCTTCTCCAGCTCCAGGTAATCATTCACCAAATCAATCTCGTTATTTAATGATATAAGCCCCGCGTTACCGCTATATAGCGTGGCGCGCAGTAAATCAGAGAGCAAATCAATGGCCCGCCGGGCTTTTGCCGGGTTGGTATTTGTTAATGCTTTAATACTGTTAAGGGAGTTAAAAAAGAAATGCGGGTTAAGCTGTGCCGATAGTTGCTGCATTTGTGCATCGCGGGCAACTACCTGTAAACGGGCATTATCGGTGGCGGTGCTTATCTCCATCATAGCATAGTGATACAAGTGAAAAGCGAGCACCCAGATAGCCATAAGCCTGATACCCGTGGCCAAAAGCACCAGGTAGTTTTGACGAAAAAAAGTCCAAAAGCTTTCGCTGTAAGCAAATGTAAAATAATAGCGGGCCGCGTACAATTTAACCGTAACCAGCAGCATATAGCAAAAGCCCATTAAAAGCACCGCCGGAATAAGGCGCACAGGCATGCTTTGCACTTTTAAATGCGTAAAATTAAACCGGTGCGCCAGGCGATAATAGACATGGGTAATCAAAATGCCAATACCGATATCAAACACAAAATGAAACAGCGCGAGCGTGTAACTATATTGCCCGCTATGTCCGCCGGTATACATTTGCATCCAGGCCGAAAATCCCCAGAATAAACCAGCCAACGACCAGCCGATAAGCTGGCACGCCCAATATAACGATATACTTTTTTGCTGTTTCAATGTTAGTGCATCCGGGTTAACAAAACAAACCAACAAAATCTATTTGGTAATATAAAGAGAAAATACTTGAGCGCGGATGTTTGGGGATAAACGAGACATTTGAAGTTTTTTTTCGCTTCTCAACCAATTGGCAGTATGTAAGATAACATTTATTGCATTTTCAATATTGCGATTTCCAGGGAACCGGCCCGGCAAATATGCTGTTAGCCAATGATTTCAGCTTCAAAAAGTGTGGGTATACAGGACCGTCAAAAAAAAATATTCAGATTTTTAGCTATTAATATAAAACGAAACCGATATTCGTTGGTTAATGAGTAACTTTAAATTTAAATAAAGCATTAAAGCTAATGGTGAAATTATTTGTCGGCGGATTCCCTTTGGACATGACAGAACTTGACCTGGTTAAGATAATTAACCTGCACGGGGAAGTGAGTACGATTAAAATAGTACGGGATAAAAAAACGAGAATTTGTAAGGGTTATGCCTTTTTAGAGATGAAGGATCGCGAAGGCGCCGAAAACGCTGTGATTGCCTTAGATGGCACCCCTATGGGCGACAGGACCCTGAATGTAAAAATAAACGAAGAAAACGCCGTAAAGCCACCGCCACCCAAAAGGAGTTTCGGAGGCTATAACAGCAATAATAACCGCGGCAATGGCGGTAGCAGCTACGGCAAAAGTAACAGTAGCTATAAAAGGCCTGCCGACGACACACCAAAAGCCAAAAGGCCAAGAAGAACGATATAAAACACATCCAATAGCTTTTGGTTAAGGATGTTTTTTTTTTAAGCCCGGTTTAAAATTTTTTATTACACGTTTTTTAATGGTATAGTAATGGCTACGCCTTTGAAAGCTTTTTGCCGATCTTTATTCTTTTCAATTTCGAATCAGAAACAACAGCTAAACTATTATGACGTTGAATAACGGATTCACTCTGTCTGTATGTGCAATCTTTTCCCGGTCCTTACACCAAATCAAATGCCCGCGCATATTGCGATAGCTCAAAAGACGAGCTTGCCTCTAATTTGTGCTTGATGTTTTTGCGATGCGTATCAACGGTAGCTGCAGCTATAAACAATTGGCCGGCAATTTCGGGCGAGCTTTTGCCCAACACCATCAGTCGTAATATTTCGCATTCGCGTTTGGTGAGACTGGAGAACTTGCTGAAGTTTTTACGCAGAAAGGTATTTTCTTCCAGCATCCGCTCCACTTTGGCCGTAACATGTTGAATGGGATCAACTTTGAAAGCCATATTAATTACCAGCAAAGGCAACCCTTCAGCATCGCGCATTAAAATTTTCATGGTACTTAAATGCCATACCCAATCCGGGTTGCCATTTATTTTTACCTGTTGAAAAAAGGTGATATCGTTGTCGGTATTTCTTTCAATCATATCTTTTACCTTTGGCACATACGTTTCTGCATCTTCGGGGTTAAAATATTTTGCCGTATAGTCGGGGGTAGAATAGCTCCTAAACTCGGCTAAAGTTATGCCGAGCTGGTTTAACCCGTTTTGAGACATATACTCCAGTTTAAAATCGGGCATCCGATGTATAATGGTTACACCCGGCAGCAGGTTGGCAACAGCGTGTATTTTATCAATCTCGGCTTGAATTTTCAGTTCCAAATCGGGCAATTTATTCATTGCGTGCTCATAATTAAGGGATGGCAATATAATAAATGTTTAGAGACCCTTTTGCTTAAATATTCGGGAGGAATATTGAATATGGGCGATTTATTTTATATTTATCAGGTAATAGAATCGCGCAAAACCCAGCCCTGCATGTAATTGTGTGAAAGCGCGATGTTAGGTTGATACAAATGATAAAATGCCGCTAAAAAGTCCTTTTCTTAAACTTTTACTGTTTAGTCAACTTATATTTTCGGGTGTATATGCCGACACCCCTTACCATGTGGTTTACCTGAAAAACTACAGCGCAAGTGACGGCCTTCCGGGCTCGCAGATTAACTATTTGATGCAGGATAGTAAAGGCTTTATCTGGATAGCTACGGATAAGGGCGTGAGCCGCTTTGACGGGCAGCACTTTAAAAATTTCACCGCCGCCGACGGGCTTGAAAGTAACGAAGCTTTCCGTATTGCCGAAGACAATTACCACCGGATTTTTTTTTACTGCAGTAACTACAGGGTTTGCTATTACGAAAACGGGACTATCCACAAGCTTGCCTCCACTCAAAAAGTTTCGGTAATGCCGTTTGCCAATCTATTTTTTAACCGTTACAATGAGCTTTGTGTAAACTATGAGCTCAATACCAAAGTTTATCATTTCGCGGAATTAAAGCCCCGAAAGCATCAGCGCCAACAACCGGGCAGCTATATTTATGGCGCAGGCGGAGAAGAGGCTGCCCTATCTGAAAATGACCTTGCCATGCTCAAAAACGAGCTTGGCACTGCAAATTTAAGCTATACAACAGCCAAAGCCAATACCAAACCGTATAGATTTGCTATACAACAAAATCATTTGCTGCTGATAACTAAAGATTGGGTGCATGTTTATCAATATCAAAAAAACGGGCTCACCTCCCTTACTAAAATCAGTTTTACCGGTAATGTAACATCGGTTTACCTTACCGGCAAAAATACGTTTGCCGTTACAACGGTAAAACAGGGCACATTCATCATTAACTACATTACGGGCGAGCGGAAAAATTATCTTAACAATCAAATTACCACGTCTACGCTTATTGACCGCGAAAATAATTTATGGTTTGGTACTTATGAAAGCGGTATTTTTTTAAGCACCAATCCCGAAGTAAAAGTCATCAATAAAGAAAGCGGACTGGTAAATGAAAACGTTTTAAAACTGGGCATGGCAGGTGGCTACCTTTTTGCGGGCCACATTTTAACCGGGTTGAGTTATATAAAACTTGATACTAATCAAAATCCCCAAATAGGAGCCCTGTATTTAAAGCAAAACCGGTCGGATTTTAACCGGGTAACCAGTTTGGTTCCAACCACAGGCAAAAGGCTCATGATAGGTACTGATAATGGCCTTTTTGGGTTAAACGTGTCAAATGGCAATCCATTGTCGTGGCGCCCGGTACTTTATACCGCTGGGCCGATAAAGGGAATTGTGCAACATCATGACACAATTTATTTCCTGGGCTCTCAGATGATTGGAACCCTGCCAGACCACATCGGGCACATATTTGCCCCTATCCGGGTAACATCATTAGTTTGGCAAAAAGATCACCTGCTTGTAGGTTCACTCTATGGATTATATAAAATTGTACCCCCTATCAGCCTTGAACACTTTAAATATGTACGAATACTGGCCGACAAAGGAATAAATGCGGTAAAGTGCCTTGCATCTAACGGACAGGTATGTGCAGCAGGCACCGAAGATAAGGGGATGTTTCTATTAGCGGGCAAAGCCGTTAGCCAATTTACCGCACCTCTTATTTCATCGGGCAATATCCGCAAACTGGTATGGACAGATGCTAATACACTGTGGGTATGCACGGCCAATGGTGTAAGCATCATAGGCTTTAGTAATAATTACCATACTTACCATGTAAGCCGGTTAAACACCAGTAACGGGCTCCCCTCAGATAACGTAGCAGATGTAGCCCGGAACGGACGCGACTATTATATAGCTACCGACAAGGGCATCGCGGTTACTCAAAAGTTATGGAATACCAGCCTGCCCAGGCCAATACTGCTTGATGATGGCATAACCGGGAAACAAAACAGCTTTACTTATGGCCAGCCAGTTGTATTTAATTGCGTTGCCCTATCGTACAAAAGCATGGGCAAAATACAATACCGGTTCAGGCTTAAGGACGTTGATAAAAATTGGAGTATCGCACCTTCCGGCGAAAAACGGTTTGACCTGCTGCCGCCAGGCAACTATGAATTAGATGCTGTAGCCGTAGACCGCTTTAACCAGTTAAGCCGCCCGCTTATTTTTCAATTTACTGTGGAACCATTATGGTACCAACAATTATGGCTGCAGGCTATTGCCATTACCTGTGCTATATTTATTAGCTTTTTGCTGATACGAAAATACTATCTGTCTATCATCGGTTTACAAAAAAAAGATTTTGAAAACGCGCTTGCCCTACAGCGTGAACGTCAGCGCATCAGCAGCGAGGTACATGACGATTTGGGGGCAAGCATATCGGGCATTAAACTGCAAACCGAAATGCTGAGCCGGAAAGTAACCAACCAGCCTGCTTTTAAAGAAATAGACGCCATTCATGATGCTATTACCGATATATCTACCCAGGTGAGGCTAATTATCTGGAGCCTTGATGCCGAAAATGATGAAGTAAGCAGCCTGGCAAATTTTATTCATAAACAAACGATCAAATTATTTGACTACAGCAATATCCAGCTTCATGAAAATATATCGGTAGGTGAAACCGAGGTTGCTATCAGTGGCGAAAAAAGACGACAGGTATATCTGCTGGTAAAAGAAGTATTAAACAACATTGTTAAACATTCGGATGCCCAAAACGCGTTTCTGGCCATCAGCCTATATAAAAACCGGCTGCATATCAGTATCCGCGACGATGGCCGGGGCTTTGTGCCCGATGTACGCAAACATGAAACCATGGGCATCCGTAACATTTACGCACGCGCAAAAAGATTGAATGCCGATTTAAAAATTGACACCGCGCCTGGCAAAGGCACATCCATCAGTCTAAAATTGAACTTATAAATGGTAGCCATAATAGGTATTTTTAACAAAGATAATTTTAGGATATTAGCGTCATACATTTACCACAAGCATGCTACAGATAATTTTGTTGGAAGATAATTTACATTACCGGCGTGGGCTGGAACAAATTATTAATGATATGAGCGGCGTAAGCCTCATGGGATCATACACCAATGCCGAAGTTGTGTTAAAAAAAATTAACGAACTTAAGCCCGATATATTTATTGTCGACATAAATTTAGAGGGCATGTCGGGCATTGAATTTATCAAGCGGGCAAAACCTTTACTGCCAAATACCGAATTTATGGTATGCACCATAAACGACGATAACACTAATATTTTTGAATCATTAAAAAGCGGCGCAACAGGGTATGTGCTCAAAGAGTCATCGGCCATTGAAATCAGAAACGCTATTACCGAAATTGCCGCAGGCGGCTCGCCTATGAGCGCTTATATATCCCGCAAGGTAATAGCTTCATTTAATGCTGCCCAGCCAAAACCAGCCGCCGCTCCCGAAAACCTGACCGAACGTGAGGTGGAAGTACTTAACCACCTGGCCCGCGGCCTGCAGTACAAAGAAATTGCCGACCGCCTTGATATTACTACAGGTACCGTTAAAAAGCACATCCGCAATACCTATACCAAGCTGCAGGTGCAAAATAAAGTGGAGGCTATAAACAAATTTCGGGCCATATGATATACCCCTTTTTCAGTATTGCGGGCACCGGTGGTTAAGGTTAATTTAGCAGCATAAAGAAACTAAAGGGTCACGTTTAATTAACTACTCCGGAAGTTATTTATAGGCCTAAACCTTATCGCTCTTATGAACTTTTAAGTTCGGCAGAGTTCCTGATAAATTTAAGCACCATAATATCCTCTTCATTAATAACATCATCAAACTATTGACGATAGGCTTTAAGCCCCATACCGTTAATACCAAACAAATACAAATCATTTATTTTTAATACCGACCTTACATCTCCCGGTAATTTAAAACCGGATTTTTGCTGGGCTATATAGTTAAACGTTCCGCTGCCATTTCCTTTGAGCAATACCCCGTAATTTGCATCGTATTTACCAAACTTAACCCTGGCGTGGCTAATATTACCACAGAGTAAAAGATCGGTGTCGCCATCCTTGTCGTAATCTAAAGTTGTTATGGCAAAAACAGGCGCGTATTGCGTCTGCAACGGAAGGAGCAACGGCCTTAGCTTACCCTTGTTGTTACTTACAAAGCACATGGTTGAAAGGCAGTTTGCCGATAGGTGCCCCACTCCTTTCATTTCTTCAGGTGTAAAAATCTTATCGATGGTAACATCAGCATAGCTGTTATAATCGGGGAAACGGCCGCGCATCATGCTAATCTGGTCGAGCATTTCATCCCGGCTAACATAAGGGTAACTTTTATGCTGAATGTAAAAACACAGTATCGGGTCAATTGATCCGTTATCGTCAAAATCTTTATAATACATTTCGGCCGGCTCCCGGTCAGTCGCTTTACACTGTGTGTTGAGGCCCATGTTACCGGCTATAAGATCGGGGTGACCATCGTGGTTTACATCGCTCACGGTTAAACAGTTCCACCAACCTGCGTACTTTTTGTCAAAATATTTGTCTGAGGCGTCGGTCAATTTGCCGTTGTTGTTTTCAAAAACGGTTATTGGCATCCATTCGCCAACTACCACCAGGTCGGGCTTGTTATCGCCGTTCATATCTGCCCAGGCGGCATCGGTAACCATGCCTATCTTTTTTAATGATGGGTTTAATTTTGATGTTTCATCGGTAAAATGGCCTTTACCATCACTCACGAGCACATAACTCTCGGGTGTCTCGGGGTACCTGCCCGGCACTACCCTGCCGCCAACAAACAAATCGGGGTAGCCATCGCCATTAATGTCGGCTGCTTTAACACAGCTTTTGCTGCCAGTCATTTTGGGTAGGGCATTAATTGATTCCGTAAAATTCCCCGAGCCGTCATTTATATATAACCTATCCTGTAAAGCAGGATCATTTGGCATATAATTGTGATATCCACCAGCGCATACATACAAATCGGGCTTGCCGTCATTATTAGCATCAAAAAAAACTGCGGCGGCATCAGTACTGGCTTTATGTGCTTCAAAATCAGCTTCTTTTTTTATAGTGAAACCGCCGTTTTTTTGCTGAAGATATAAAGTACCGGGGTTGCTGTTGTCGCCGCCGATGAAAACATCCTCCAGCCCATCGCGGTTTACATCGGCCTTGGCCATGCACGGGCCGCCGTAAGATAGCGGATTGACCAGCAAAGGCTGCCGTTTAAAATCATTAACCAAACTCGCGGTACTATGGTACTTAACGGGCGACGGCACTTCGGTAAATAAAGGTTTTACCGCATTTTGCGCGATATAAGGCGCTGTAGCATCTTTTTCAGATAACGTAATCAGTTGGTTGGCTTTAATGCTTTTTACTACCTGTGCCTTACCGCTTTGCCATATAATACGCAGGGAATCCAATTGCTTAGCACTGCCTAAACCAAAATGTAATACCGCCGATACGGTAGATTCATAGCCCCTGGTAGGCATTTGCTCAAGATATTGCTTTTTACCGGCTGCGTAGATAATAACCTTTGCGCCAATGCCCTGGGTATTTTTATTTGCCCCTTTCAGGTTTACCGACAAGTAATGATTTTTATTTTGTTGTACCGATTGGTTTTCATAGATGAATGCAGGCTTATTCACGTTATTGATCACCAGGTCAAGGTCGCCATCGTTATCCAGGTCGGCGTAGGCGGCACCATTGCTGTTTGATGGTTGGTTTATCCCCCATTGCGCGCTTGTATTGGTAAAAGTAAGATCGGCGTTATTTTTGAAAAAGTAACTCTTCACTTCCGACGATGGCATCTGGTTAACCAGGGCCAAAAGATCCTGCCGCATTACACGCCTATCGCGCAGTTTATCGCCGGCGTATTTCAAGAAATCCATGTTGGTATAATCGCGGGTAAAGCCGTTGCTTACAAAAAGGTCTTTCCAGCCATCGTTATCATAATCTGCAAATAAGGGGGCCCAACTCCAATCGGTATTTGATATTCCGGATAGCTGCCCAATTTCGCTGAATGTGTTATTGCCATTGTTTACATGCAGCATATTACGCATATACTGGTAGTAAAACCCTACTTTAAGGTTAAGGTTAAAAGCTTCGTAATTATCCGACGCGAATAACATTTTTTGTCGCTTGTTATCCTCTGGCAGCATATCCAGTGTATAAATATCCGGGCTAAGGTCATTATTGATATCGGCTATATCGTTACCCATTGATGAAAACGAAGTGTGCCCCATCTGCTTAGGTAACTCGTCGGTAAACATTCCTTTTTTATTATTGATGTATAGCCTATCGGGTACACTGTAATCGTTGGAGATGTATATATCGGGATAACCATCGCCGTTTACATCGGCAATACCAGCGCCCAATCCGTACGATAAGGAGGTATTTACAATGCCGGCCGCTTTGGTTTTATCCTCAAAATGGCCGTTATTATTGTTGAATAACCTGATGCCCGATTCCTGGTTGGTTTTGCTCATCAGGCTGCTTACAGTTATTTCGTCGAGGCTATTTTGACGCTTGGGGTTGTGGTTTACCAACAACATATCCAGGTCGCCATCCCGGTCATAGTCAAAAAAATAGGCCTGCGTACTAAAGGAGGGAAAATTGAGGCCATAATCTGCCGCCATTTCTTTAAATACCGGCGTGCCGTTACTATCATTTCCCTGGTTTATAAACAGCTGATTAACCCTTTTTTCGGCGCTTAATTTTCCTGAATAGCAAACGTAAATATCAACTTTTCCATCGCCATTGATATCAACAAAACTTACACCCGTTTTCCAGGGACCTGGGCGTCCTGCTACGCCCGCGGCGGTGGTAACATCGGCAAACTGTAAATGACCTTTATTCAAATACAATTTATTATCGGTCATGTTACCTGTAAAGTACAGGTCTTGCAAGCCATCGCCATTCACATCGCCAACGGCAACCCCGCCGCCGTTATAAAAATACTCATACATTAACACGTTGGTATTTAAGCCCTCGGTTAAAGTATTGCTAAAATCGGCATGAGTTTCTTCTGGTTTTAGCAAACGAAACAGCGTATCGCCCCGCATATTATTAGTTGATGACGATTTACAACCTGCCAAAACAATAAAAGCAAACAATACCGGGAAACATCCCTGGTATTGTTTGCTTTGCTTACCTGCTATTTTTAACATTTGATGAGTTACTGAAGCTGATCGAGAATTGGTTTATCCAAACCGTTTATCACATTTACCGACGGTTTAATCAGCTCTAAAACTACAATATTATTGTTATTTTTCCTCAACCACTCGGCTGGTAAATATAATGTTTGCTGCGGGCCGTTATTCCAATAACGGCCTAAGTTATGTCCGTTTACCCAAACCACGCCTTTACCCCATTTGCTCATATCCAAATAGGTATCGGCAACTTCGGCCAGTTTAAAAGTTCCTGTTTTAATAACTGGCTCATTCGGCTTCAACTTGCCTGCTTTGCGCTTTATTTTGCTGATATCATCGAACGGTAAACCAAACATTTTCCAGTTGGTTATTTCGGTGCCAGCGAAGGTTACATTTTCGGTTATACCTTTGGTATTCTTCAATAAATAAGGCCCGAAGTTGATACGGCCCAGATTTTCGACCAGGATATCCAACTGCACTTTTCCATTCGGTAAATTGGCCAACAGGCAATCCTGTTTCAGCCTCCTGTCCAGGATGCCTACGCGTTTACCGTTTACGAATACAATGCCATAATCGCGCAGGCCATTTACTTTGATGATGCCTTTTTTGCCGCCATTAATGGTGGTACGGTACAAAACAAAACCATAGGCCTGGTTAAGATCTTCAAATGTTAAGGGCGTTTTGCTAATTTTTGCAGCTGGCAACATATCAAACAAACCGGCGGTTTGTGTAAGCTTAATAGCGGGCACGGCAATTGCCGGTTTGGCAGCCGGCACTTCGGGTAGCGTTTGCCCTATGGCAAGGTGCTTTTTAATTACCGCTCTGAATTTGTTGTATTTATCCGTTGCATTCCCGGCTTCATCCAGCGGGGCATCATAGTCATAGCTGCTTATTTGCGGCTCGTAAGGTTCTTTGTCACTATAGTTGGCGCCATTCATGAAACCACGGGTTGTACCACCATGAAACATGTACATGTTGATAGAAAGCCCGGCGCTTAATACCGAATCTAATTTGCCCAAATATTTTTCTGCCGGTACGGTATGGTGCTTTGTTCCCCACCAGTCGAACCAGGCCGGGTACCATTCGGCAATAAAGAAAGGACCTTTGCCATCGTGATTCTCTTTGATCAGCCTTTTTACTTTTGCCACGTCATCAACACCATTTATTGCCGGTAATAACCCGGGCAGGTGCCCGTCTTTAATAGCGGCTTCGGGATCGCAGGTATACAGCTGCCCGTCGAAACCGGCATCGATAAACATTTTACGGTTTAGGGCCAGGTAATCTTTATCGTTGGAGTACGATCCGTATTCATTTTCAATTTGCACCATTAAAACGTTACCGCCATGGTTTACCTGTAAGGGAGCAAGTTGTTTACCCACCTCTTTAATATATTGCTCATATTCTTTCAAATACGTCGCCTCCTTGCTGCGCACAACCAAGCCTTTTTCTTTCTCCAGCCAGTAAGGATACCCGCCAAATTCCCATTCAGCGCAAACATAGGGGCTTGGGCGCAAAATAACCCACAAGCCTTCTTCCTTCGCCATTTTTACAAACGCGGCCACATCATTATTACCGGTGAAATCAAAATGCCCTTTTTGGGGTTCGTGAACATTCCAGAAAACGTAAGTACCTATGGTGTTTAACCCCATTGCCTTTGCCATTTTCATACGCTGGCGCCAGGCCTCACGCGGTACGCGAGGGTAATGCATTTCGCCGGATATAATTTGCAGTGGTTTTCCATCAAGCAAAAATGTGCTATCGGTTAATGCAAAGGTGTGTTTGGCAGTTTGCGCATTCGCGCTGATGCCGCAGAAAAGAATAACGGGTAGGATTAGTAGTTTAAAAAGTTTCATAAATTTAAAAAATGCAGGCAATTGTTTATTGGGGTTGACGATAGAAGCTATTTTGTAGTTAAAGTGATTGATGCAGACTTAAGCCCGGCAGCGCTGAACTGTATGATGGTTTTGCCCGGTTTGCCGGTTGTTTGTATATAGGCCAACAGGCGGCCTTTTAAAACTTTACGGGTATTTGACTGGTAGTTTTCATGACTGGTGGTGCTTCCGTTCTCCAATCCCAGCAATTTAGCCGGACCAGTTATGGTTACCACAACCTCGTTATCAGCGTTTGTAACAGGAACGCCGTTTTTGTCGGTCACCTGTATCTCTACCTGGCTTAATCCTTTTGTTTTGGTGTAAAATGTTGTACCATCGGCAATTGCCTGGATGCCGAAAGCCTCGCCGGCTGTTTTTAATGTGTAGCTGGCTGCTTCAATGCCGTTATTATAGCCTTTTACCATTAGCTCACCCGGTTGATAATCAACCGCCCAGGATGGTATTTGGCCTTTAGTATCAGCCCGCGAAAGTTTACCAAAGGATTTGCCATTTAAAAACAACTCCGTTTCCTGGCAATTGGTAAAGCAATCAACTCTTATTTTACTGTCGGCCGGCCAGTTCCATACAGGCTCAATGGCTTTGTGGCTCCAGATACCTTTATCTTCCTGTTGTGTAATTGGCTTGGCACCAATAAAAACCATTGGTTTATCAGTCCAAAGGCTTTGCCTGTAAAAGTATTCGGGCTTTTTAAAGCCGGCCAGGTTAATAAGCCCTGCCCCGTTGCTGCGCTGCGGCCATTTACCGGCTTCGCCCAGGTAGTCAATCCCCGTCCAAAGGTATTGGGCCGATATGTACTCGTTACTGTCAACCGCGTTCCAGGCCTGGCGCTGCATGCCGTTTTCGCTGCCGTAAACAATGCGGTTTGGATATTTTTTATGGTCATCAGTATAACGGTATTCCTGGTAATTATAACCAACAACATCAAGTTCTTCCGGGTAGCCTACTTCGTTCGACATTACTACTCCCGCAAGCGCTGCGGTAACCGGGCGGGTAGTATCAACTGCTTTAACTGCTTTAACCAGCTGTTTGGCAATCACTGTTAAACCGCTGGCAGCAGGATGATCCGGCAGGTAGCTTTTGCCATAAATCTGCGGGTTTTTACCTGTGTTTAAAACTTCGTGCGTGTATGGATCATTAGGGTAATCAATTTCGTTACCAATGCTCCACATAATGATGGATGGATGGTTGCGGGCACGTAATACCATATCGGATAGATCCCGCGTGGCCCATTCTTTAAAATATTCGTGATAGCCATCTTTAGATGGGGTACCTACATTCCATCCTTTAACCCATTTATTTTTACCCAGTTCCCACTCGTCAAAGGCTTCATCCATTACTAAAAAGCCCATCTTATCGCATAGGTCATACAAATAATCGGCGTGTGGGTTATGACTCAGGCGCAAGGAATTAACGCCTGCATCCTTTAATATCTTTAACCGGCGTATCCATACCTCCTGCGGCACAGCAACACCCAACGCGCCGGCATCGTCATGGATGCATACGCCTTTCAGTTTGGTGCTTTTATCATTTAAAAAGAACCCTTTATCTTTATCAAAACGAATATTGCGGATGCCTACCGCCTGGTTTACAGCATCAATTTGTTTGCCGTTGCGGCTTAGCTGTACCTGTAACATGTATAGTTCCGGATGTTCAACATCCCATAAACGGGGAAACAATATTTCAGCATCAAAACTTGTTTCATGTTTGCCCGGTTTTACTTTAACCTGCTTTTGTATAGCTGCGACAATTTTTCCGGAGTTATCAACCAGGTTTATTTCAATGCCGATAACTGCCTGGGTTGCTGTACTGTTGCTGATGTTAACCTTTACGTTGATGTCCGCTTTATCTGCCGATACTTTTGGCGTAGTAAAAGCTACGTCCCACAGATCGACATGAACAGGATCTTTAACAACAAGGTAAACATTGCGATAGATGCCCGAACCTGTATACCACCTTGAATCGGCAAATTCGCTATGATCTGCCTTTACAGTTATTATATTTTTACCCTTATAGTTAAGGTATTTTGAAAGTTCATATTGAAACGGAATAAATCCGTTGGGGCGCTTGCCCAGGTGATGGCCATTTATCCAAACTTCGCTGTTTTTGTAAACGCCATCAAAGTAAATGTAAACTTGCTTGCCTTGCCATCCGGCTTCGGCGTTAAATGTCTTCCTGTACCAGCCTATGCCGCCGGGTAAATAGCCCGTGGCGCTGGCCCAGTCCTCGCTAAAGGGACCTTCGATACTCCAATCATGCGGCAAATTAACAGTTTTCCATAAAACACCGGCTGCACCGCCTTTATCGCCATTGGCAATATCGCCTTTATGGAAACCCCAGCCCGAATTAAACAATACCGGCTTGGATTTATCCTGCGCAAACAAAGTTGCCGGAAGCGTTATCAGCAAAAAAAAGCAGATGTAGTTTTTAATATTCATGTTTTAATAACCGTATTATTTTTTGTTTAAAGTATTGAGTCATGAGTATCATGTCAAAAAACAACAAATCGAATTTGCAGCTTAAGACCAAATACTCATTACTCAAAATTCAGAACCCACAACTCAACACTCACAACTTAAAACTTACTGCTGTACAATTTGCCATTGTTGGTTAGTACCGCCATTCCATGGCCACTGAATAATGCCGGCACCATTGGTGGTTACGCCGCCATTAACATCCAAAACAAGCCCGCTATTGCGGTTAATTACTTTGTAAACGCCATCTGCTACGGCTGTGAGCTGCCATTGCTGGTTGTTGCCGCCATTCCACGGCCACTGAATAATGCCCGCGCCGTTGGCGGTTGACGCGCTGTTAACATCAAGCGCCAGCGTACTGTTACGATTGGTTACTTTGTAGTATCCGCCGCCGTTGCTGGTTATTATCCATTGCTGGTTATTGCCCCCGTTTTGCGGCCATTGAATAATACCCGCGCCATTGGCTGTTGATGAGCCATTTACATCTAAAGCCGAACCGCTGTTGATGTTTAACAAACGGTAGTAAGCTGTTGGGTAAAAGGTATCGGTACCACCTGCTCCCACGCCCCAGCCATATTTAAGCCGGCTTAAACCCGATGCGTTGGTGTTTGAAACGGTGAGGCTTGTACCTGTACCACCCAAAGTCTCCATGGCGTAGCTATCGCCGGTGCGGATGCCGGGCCAGTAAACGCTGCCCATGCCAAATGCCCTAACCTGGTTGGTTAAGCCCTGCAGGTAAGCAATCTCCTGATCGCCGCCTATGGCGCCGGTGTAGTTTTTACCGCCCGTCATGGGTACGCCAAACTCGGTTAATACCGCGCGGCTGCTATAGCTGCCGATATTGCCCCTCAGCCTGCTTTCCCATTGCGCGGCTGTAGTGTTGGTGCCGTTGCTGAAAAAAGTATAATCGTGTATAGATAACAAACAACCTGTAAAACGGCTGTCGGCCCCAACGCCGGTAATATCCTGCGAGTATGAGGTACCGCTAATCAGGATACGTCCTTGTGGTACTGACGGGTAATTAGTAAGCCATTGGGCACAAATGGTTGTCCAGGCGCTTAAGGTGTAGCCATGAGGCTCGTTAAATATCTCGAAGTAAACATGTGCATTGCTGCCATATTTGGTAACAACAGTTTGCCACATCGACCAAAATTGCGTTGTGTTATCTATCACGCCATCTGCTGCTGATTTAGATTCCCAGCAAGCCAAAATAACATTCATTCCCTTGCTCAGGGCCTTATCAATTACACCCGTATAGGAATCCCACCAGGCTTGTGATACGGTTGGGTAATTTACCGGCAGCCGCAGGGTGTTTGCCCCCGTGTTGGTTTGCAGGCCCGATATTACACCATCGGCCTTTGCCGATACCGTAGCATAACTATCGGTTGATGACAAACCGCTTAAAACCAATATCCCATCGCTAAAATTATCACCATCGCAGGCCCAGTTAACGCCTTTAAGCGCGCTTGCCGGGGTCGAATCGATAGTAATGGGTTTTGCCGGGATATCTACTTCTGTTTTTGTAATAGTTTTTGGGGTTACCGGGCTGTTGTCTTTTTTACAACCGCTTATTAAAATGCCCGCTGCAAATAGTAAACTAAATATTTTTTTCATGGCTGATGTTGTTTTTAGCCCCATTAAAACAGAAGGGAGCAAGTAATACTCCCTTCTGTTAACCTCACCCTGCCCTCTCCAAAAGAGAGGGTTCTTGATTTGCATGATTTTTACCCTCATTTTAGTCAGGGGTATTTGCATCTTTTTTAAGTCCTCTCCAAAGGAGAGGACTTAGGTGAGGCTTATCTTTTTAGTAACCTGCATTTTGCTGCAACTGGCCACCAGAAGCCTGGATTTCAGTGCGTGGTATTGGCAACCAGTAATGTTTGGTTTGGAAACTGCGTCCATCTAATGCCACTTTAGGCGTATAAGTGAATGTACCTCCTGCGGTTTTGGTGATTATTACACCTCCTGCCGGTTTGTTTTCTGTAACATCGGCAATTTTCCAGCGGCGTACATCGTAAAAACGGTGTTCTTCAAATGCAAGCTCAACACGGCGCTCGTACCTGATTGCATCGCGCATTTGTGCTTGGTTTAATCCCGACGCTAATGGCGGCATATTAACACTTGGCCTTGCCCTGATCATGTTGATTGCCTGTCTTGCCGACATGGTTGAACCAGCCGGAATAACATCGGCTCCGTAAGCTTCATTGGCTGCTTCGGCAAAGTTTAGCAGGATTTCGGCATAACGGAAATAAATCCATGGATGAAAACCAGCATTACCCCAAGGGTTTTGAAGCGGATACGCATCGTCCATATATTTGCGTAAATAGTAACCTGTTTTAGTGGTATTCCAGTTACTGTCACCATCTTTACTGTCTTTTCCGCCAGGTATAAATGCTTCAACAGTGCGCTCCCTGTATGGCGATCCGTTGTGCAATACGGTTGCATCAAACCTTGGGTCGCGGTTATCATAAGGGTGAGTTGGATCGTATCCTGATGTCGGATCGGTAATTGCTTTACCATTATCCATCTCGTAGTCATCAACTAAGTTTTGCAGTGGCGTGTTACCAGCCCAGCCGCCATAACCATTAGGTCCGTTGGCAATTTCCATATGGGTATGGTTGGCGTTTTTGGTGTACAGGCGCTCAAAAATAACTTCGTTGGTTTCGTTTACCAAAAACATGTTATCGTAACCACCTGAATAAATACCGTATTTGTTAAGGCTAATAACCGCCTGCGCAGCTGTTACAGCATCGGCCCATGTGCCGGCATTATACAACGGACTTGCAGCATAAAGCTTTAGCCTTGATTTTAAAGCCAATGCAGCACCTTTGGTAGCACGACCTAACAACCAGGTTCCGTCGTTATTTAAAGGAAGTTTAGCAGCGGCATCATCAAGCTGAGCCGTAACATAATCAATGCTTTCTTTGATGGTTGCTCTTTTAAATAATGATGGGTCCTGTAAGTTATCACCCAGATTTACCACCTTGTCGCCCATTAGCACTACCCCACCGTAATTGCGGATAAGGTCCTGGTAACGGAATGCCCTGATAAATTTGAGTTCGCCTTCAATACGCGTTTTATGCCCGGCGCTTAAAGGCAGGTTTGGTAAAAGGCTTAAAGCATAATTACATTCCCTGATACTCCGGTAACTACGGCCCCAAAGTACGCCTGCTCCGCCTAAATTTTCGGGAGCTAACTGTCCACGTTGCACCAGCCAGGTTGCATCATCGTTATTGTAAATGGATTCATCTGTAAGGGAACTCCACATACTATATTCAAAACCGCGGCCAAAACCGGGGTTTGATCCATCGCCCTCTTTATCCTGTAATTTTGCGCCTATATAACGATTGGTTACATAAGCCTCGAAAACAGCTGTATCCGATTGAATGGCAGATGTAGCAATCCTGTCTGTAGGCTGCACATCTAAAATATTTTTTTTACACGCTGTTGTACCCAGCATACCGCACACCATTAAATATAGCGGGGTTTTATATTGTAGTTTCATGATTGTTTGCTAATTAAAATTTAACGTTAACACCTAAGTTGATAATGCGCTGCTGCGGATAAAACTGACCGCTCCCGCTGGTTCCTTCAGGGTCATAATCCTTCACTTTGGTGATAGTGAACAAGTTGAACGCACTTGCATACACCCTTAAGCCGCCTATTTTAATTTTTGAAAGGAAAGCCGTATTGAAGTTATAACCCAACTGAACGTTTTTCAACCTGAAGAACGAAGCATCATTAAGCCAAAACGTACTGTTGTACTGGCCGCCGCTGATAGCGTTAGATGCACGGTCTGTCACCCTTGGATAGGTTCCGTTTGGATTCGAGGCGCTAAACCTGTTATCGGCCCAGCTGCTGTAAAAGTTACCAATGCTTCCCGATTCAGGTAAAACATATTGACTAACCTGCGCCTGGCCCGAGAACAATACCGAAAGATCGAAATTGCTATAAGCCGCGTTCAACGTAAATCCATAAGTAATTTGTGGGATGTTACCGTATTTGGTGCGTGTTTGATCGTCGGCATTTATTTTGTTGTCGCCGTTAAAGTCCTGGTATTTTAAGTCGCCAATTTTGGCTCCGGTAACGTGCGGGTAGCTGTCAAGATCTGCCTGGGTACGGAAAATACCTATGGCATTGTAAAGCAGGTAGGTGTTCAACGGCCTGCCGGTTTGGCGCTGATAACTTAAGGCCCCACTGGCTTCGTCGATAAAAATGATCTTGCTTTTAGCGTAGGTTATGTTACCGCTTACGCCCCAGCTAAATTTATTGCTGGTGTGGTTATAGCCCAGGGTTGCCTCAAAACCTTCGCTGTTTACTTTACCAATATTTTCTGACGGAACCAAAGGATCGGAACCGTATGGATTTACGATACCCGAAGTACCTGGCAATGACGCATTCCTTGCAGCAAGGATATCAGAACGTTTTTGTTTAAAGTAGATAGCCTCAATGGTAAAGTTGTGCAGGAATGTAGCATTTACACCAATATCCAGCTTTTTGGCAACTTCCCAGGTAATGTTAGGGTTAGCCAGTTTTACCAGGTTAACGTTTGGCTGAATGGTATTTGACCCACTGCCCGGAACGCTGGCTACAAAGCCATTGTTAACCAAAACATAATTATCAAAATACTGGAAACCGTTTACGTTGTCGTTACCTAATGAACCGTACGATGCCCTTAGTTTTAAATCATCAAAAAAGCTGACATTATCTTTAAACCAATTTTCTTTGGTGACCCTCCATCCTACTGATGCCGATGGGAAATACCCCCATTGCTTGCCCGAAGGGAATATCGAACTGCCATCTGCACGCAGCTGGCCTTCAAATAAATACTTTTCATCAAATGCATATGCTAAACGGCTGATCACACTACGGCGGTTATAATTTGAACTATAACCAGAGTTAAGGTAATCTGTTGCTGCACTGCCACCTTGTGAAAGCTCGGGCAGTTGTGATGATAAATAGTTGTAGCGTGTAGCATCAAAATATTCGAGATGGTTTTTACTTTGCTCATATCCAACAAAAGCATTTACATCGTGCTTGCCAAATTTGCGCGCATAATTCAGCTTAATGTTTGAGGTAAGTAATGCCTGATTGTTCTGCGACTCAAACAATGTTGGGGCATTGTTATTACCGCCAACCACAACTTTGTTGTAAGTTTTCGCATTAGAATCATAGTTGTACAGAATATAAGGCTTACTGAAGTTTTTGTCAAACGCATATGATTTATCAACAGAAAAGAAACCATCCAAAGACAAACCTTCAATACCCGGAAGTGCGTAACTTCCTCTTAAAATACCATTAAAAACCTGGGTTGGGTTATTGTTGACACCGCCAATATCGGTTACCTGAACGGCCGGGTTATTATTTTCGATACCTGTTGTTGGCAAGCCATTTGGATAATAGGCTGCAACAATGGGTTTTGCGCGATACACAGAACGGAATACGTCGCCAGCGCCTACTTGAGGGAACTGCCTGTCTTCTTCCCTACCTGAAAGTGACAAGCCTACTTTTAAACGTTTGGTAACATTCGCATCAATATTTGAACGGAAATTATACTGGTGATATTTGGTAACACCATTTTTGTATAAACCATCCTGGTAAATAGTTCCCAAGGAAACAAAGTATTTTACGTCGTCGCTACCACCAGAAACAGACAAGCTATGCTGGTTTTGTAGGGCCGTGCTTTTAAGTGTTTGCTTTTCCCAATCGGTATTAGGATAGTTAAGCGGGTCTGATCCGTCTTTGAATTTCTGGATCTGATCTGCCGAGTATGACTGGTTTGGACCTCCTGTAGGATTCGAATCAAGGCTGATCTCGTTCATGATTTGAGCATAAGTTGCCGCATCGGCCATTTTTGGTAAACGTGTTGGCGAACTGAAGCCCTGGTTAAAGCTATAGTTAATGGTTGGTTTACCTGTTTTACCACGTTTGGTGGTAATTAAAATAACACCGTTTGCCGCCCTGTTACCGTAGATGGCAGCAGATGCATCCTTTAATACCGACATGCTTTCAACATCGTTAGGGTCAATCCTTTCCAGACCACCTATCTGGCCGGGTACACCATCAACTACAATCAGCACATTATTGCTGCCCGTAGTAGCCAAACCACGAACGGTAATATTGGAGCCATCGTAACCCGGTTCGCCGCTGCGGTTATTTACAATTACACCGGAAACACGACCTGCTAACGCGTTTGACAAATTGGGTGCCGGGCTTTTAACCAACTCCGATCCCTTTACCTGGGATATTGAACCGGTTAACGTAGCTTTCTTTTGTGTGCCGTAACCAACAACCACAACTTCGTTTAATGATTTTGAATCAGCTTCTAACTTTACGTTGATAATTGTTTGGCCGTTAACGGGAACCTCCTGCTTTGTATAGCCAAGGTAAGTAAATACCAAAGTGGCCGAAGCATCGGGTACGGTTAGTGTAAACTTTCCATTAATATCGGTAATAGCGCCGGTTGATGTACCTTTTAACGTTACGGAAACGCCCGGCAGGGTTTCGCCTTTTTCGTCGGTTACCACACCGCTTATTTTAAGGTCCTGCTTGTTAACGTTTTTAACTCCTGCATAAACCTGGGTTGGCAGTGCAGCAGTAGTCATACAAGCAAGGGCCATGCTTGTGGCCAATAAGAAAAGCCGGGGTAATCTTTTCCTGTGAGGGGAATGCTTCACGTGTAAATTTGATTTCATATTTTACTGGGTTTGCTAAATTTAGGAGGTAGATCGGACTCACTTCCCGGCAATTAAAACAGACACATCAAGCCACGTAAACCCATGATTTTACAAAGCTTTTTGCATGTTATTAAAATAGCCGGTAATGAATTACGATTTATCTCCGGTTAATTGGTAAGGCCAAAATGAGGTTAAATAGCAAAATTGAGTGAGGGGTAAATTCTCAATTAAATAGGGGGTAAATAAGCAAAACCTGCTTAAATGCGTTATTTAAGCAGGTTTTGCATAGGGGGTAAATTAACCATCGTCAATTATCTTTAATTACGTCGCGGTTTACGTTGTAATTATTATGGAAAGGTTTACGGTATTTTTTAATGTAATCTGACGGATTTACACCAAATAGTTTGTAAAACTGTTCCCTGAAATATTTAAGGTCATTTAACCCTACTTTGTAGGCCGTTTCATAAACGGTGCTATCAGTTGTTAAAAAAATCTCAGCCGCTTTCCTTAGCCTGATAAACCGGATAAAGCTGTTTGCTGATTGCCCGGAAATAGACTTGATCCTCCGGTACAAATTAGAATGGCTCATCCCTATTTCGGCAGCCAATGTTTTTATGCTAAACTCCGGATCGGTCAAATGCTGCTCTACAATAACCATGCATTTTTCTAAAAACTCCTTGTATTCCTGCGATATCTTCAGGTCGTTTGATTTTAGGGTTATCTCGTTATAAAAATATTTTTGCAGGTTGTTCCGGCTTTTCAAAATCCCGTTAACGCGGGCTATCAGTATTTCTTTTTCAAACGGTTTTGTAATATAATCATCTGCGCCGCCTTCAATGCCTTTTAATTTTATCTCGGCAGATGAACTGGCTGTAAGCAAAATTACCGGAATATGGTTTAATACGGGATCTTCCTTTACGCGATGACAAACTTCGATACCGCTTAAACCCTGCATCATTACATCACTAATAACAATATCCGGTACAAGCTGATAAACCAGGGCAAGCCCGTCTGTACCATTATCTGCTTCAAAAATCTCAAACTCATCCTTAAATATTTGCTTCAGATACTCGCGGATCTGCTGATTATCTTCAATAAGGAGCATAGTTTTGGTATCGGAGCTCAGCGGGTCGGCATTTTTGGCTTTTGCCTGTGTGCTGGTTGCAGTATCCGATGGCATTTCCCCTTTGTTCTCGATAAGCTCATCTAAAAAAACGGAGGTCTCGGCAACATCTTCAAAAACAAATTGCTGTCCAAAATGCGCTTTGCCCTTTAACAGGCAAATATTAAAAACAGTACCGCTGCCCGGTTTACTTTCATAATTAATTTTACCATTGTGGTTTTCAACAAATACTTTAACCAGGTATAAACCAATACCAAACCCACCCGCCATTGGCGCGGCATTTTGAACCTGGTAAAACCTGTTAAATAATTGCTCGCCGGTACCTTCAGTTATACCGCAGCCGGTATCGCGTATTTCGATATTTACGTTGTCGGCTTCGTTTATTACCGTACAACTTACGGTACCATGCTCCGGCGTAAACTTAAGGGCGTTTGATATTAAATTAAATAACACGATCTCAATCTTCTCGCGGTCGGCAAATATTTCTATCGCTTCTGTCTGGCTTATAAAATCAAACTGTATTTGCTTTGTTTTGGCCTGGTGGTTAAAGCACAAAAAAACCTCGCGGCATAAGTTTACAATGTTGAGTTTGACTAACTTTAACTTATCGGTATCACTCTCGGCCCTCCTGAACAGGAGCAACTGATCAACAAGGCTTAACAATCGCCTGGCATTCCTGTAAACAATATGCAGGTTGCCCACATCGCCCTTATCTGCCGGGCCAAACAACATATCCTTTACCGGATTGATAATTAAGGTTAGTGGTGTTCTGAACTCGTGGGATATGTTGGTAAAAAACGAAAGCTTCCGCTCATTCAGTTCTTTATCTTTTTCGGCCGATAGCTGGGCTATCCTGATATCGTATTTAAGCTTCGACTGGTTTGCCCTATACTGTATATAGTAATAAATAACAACCCCTATTGTGGCCAGGTAGCATAAATAAGCCCACCATGTTTTGTACCATGGCGGCAAAATTTTTATATGCAATGTTGCATAGTCGTCCATCCAGATACCATCCTGGTCGGCTGCTTTTACTTTAAAAACATAATCGCCCGGCCCCAGGTAACGATAAGTTGCCGACCGCTGGTTGCCCACATAGTTCCATGATTTATCAAGCCCATCCAACCGATATGCAAAATTGCCCTTTTGGGGATAAACATAATTTAACGCTGTGTATTGAATTGAAAACACCGATTGGTCGGGCTGAAGCGTTAGCTGGGAAGTTTCGCTAATGGTTTTTGATAATACGGTTTCGTCTTTGCCCTGGATGCCTACCTCTATCTGCTTGTCAAAAATCTGCAACCCGGTTATCAGTATGGGCGATTTATAATGGTTTTGATTTACCTTTTCCGGATCAAAAATATTAAGGCCTTCTGTCCCGCCGAAATACATGAGTTTACCCACAGTATCCATCACAACCGAACCTGCATTAAATTGCCCCGATTGTAACCCATCCGATTTATCGTAGTTAAATATTTTATTGGTATGGGTATCAATGCATGATAAACCCTGGTTGGTACTTATCCAAACCGTGCCATTGCCGGCTTCTTTTATAGCATTTATGGTATTATTTGCCAGTCCGTTTTTTTCATTGAACTTTTTAAAGGTCTTTGAGTTAAGATTATACACTATTAACCCGTCGCCTTCGGTACCTATCCACAATTGATTTTTTTTATCAGGGTAAAGCGAAAAAATGATCTGGCTGGGGAAATTACTTTTTTCGGCATCGCCCTTAAACAATCTCGAGAATTTTTTTTGCGCAACATCATAGTATATCAATCCATTGCCATAGGTACCTACAAACAAATTCCCTTTTTCATCTTCGGCTATGGCCCTTACGTCATATGAGCCGAAACCGCTGTTGGCCGGTGTATTGTTGGTAAATGTTTTGGTACGGGGATCAAAAAGGCTTAATCCGCCCCCATTGGTGCCAACCCACAAATTTTTATGTATGTCCTGGTAAATCGCTCTTACATCATTACCGCCAATGCTTTTATTATCTGATGCATCGTGGTTGAAGTTTGTAAACGAATCAGTTTTTTTGTTGTACAAAAAAAGCCCCCTGGCATAGGTGCCAAACCAAACATTTTTATCTCTATCTGTGTACCCGTACAAAAAGGCGCTATCTGTAAGCCCTCCCGGGCGGCTATCGGCTTTGTATTGTTTAACCAGGCTACCATCGGCCCGGGTTTTAAAAATACCGTCGCCATCGGTACCAAGCCACAAATAACCATCGCCGTCCTGGCACATCCCATAAAACCGGATCCAGCTTTCGCCGCTTTTTTCAACCCTTTTCTTTTGGATATTGGTAAACCGTGCTTTGATGTTGCTTATCATGCCAATGCCATCATCATAAGTACCAAGCCAAATGTTTTTGTCCCTATCCATAAAAAGGGTTTGAACAGAGCGCTGGGTTATATAATGATCATCATCGCCGGTAATTGGCAAAAGCGAAAAATGCGCCGGCGCCGGGCCCGGATCTACAAAAACCTTGTATACGCCGCCATCCTGTAAGCCAACCAGCAACTGTTTACTACCATCTTCAATTATGGATAAATACCTTTTATTTTTAAAAGCAGGCTGGGCAGTTTGCAGTTGCGAAAACGTGTTGTTATCGCGGTTATAATATATAATACCCTTGCCTGTAGTTATCCATACATTATGAAAATGATCTTCGAAAATATCGTTTATACGCCCACCCGCAAAGTTATTTATTGGTGCAGGCATGTTTGCCTTATTGGTAACTACCCCGTTTTTTTGATTAACTATATTGATACCCGCGTTATCGGTACCTAACCAAAGCAAGCCTTTTGAATCTTCAAGCAAGGCGGTGATGCGGTAACTTGATAGCTCCGGCAGCGACTTACTGTTGTAATTTTTAAATTTTAAGGTTTGCGTATTAAAATAGGAAAAGCCTACGCCATAGGATGCTATCCAAAGATTACCGTCAGTACTTTTGGTAATATTATTTACAGCATTTTTAACATTATTGCCATAGGTGAATTTATAATGCGAGAATTTTTCGGTACGGGTGTCAAGCCTGCTCAAACCGCTTCTGGACGAAACCCAGATATATCCTTGTTTTCCTAAAATTATACTTTGTACAAAGTTACTTGCCAATGAAGTTGAATCGCCCTGGCGCGACCTAAAAACCTTAAATGTGGTACCATCAAAACGGTTAAGCCCCTCGTTGGTGGCAAACCACATAAACCCTTTATTATCCTGCGTAATACTGTTTACTATGCCAAAGGAAAGCCCATCTTTTAAGGAATATTTAAGCACTTTATTTTTGATGGGCGATTGGGCATAACCCAAAAGCGCAAAAATCAACAAAGCACACAGTACAATTATTTTCTTCATAAAAAATCAGGCGTCAACTACACTTCATACTGCCCAATAACACACAATAACATAACCGCAAGTTACCAATTGCAAATCGGTATAAAACCCTTACAGTCATGAATTTTAGGTTCAACTGGTTTTAGTTTAATTGTGTAAGCTACGTTTAATGCTGAAATAAAAAAAATACTTATATGCTTTTAAGATTTAATCAACTGTTAACTAACAAGATAACAACATCTGGTTTTAAATCATTTTTTGTTTAATACTGCCATAAGCCGAAATTATTGACCAATGTGAAAACCAGGTTAGCCACAACAATTCAGCAGGCGCCGGTTATCGTTCCAAATGATATAGCATCATAATAATAAGTGACAGGCATCACTTTTTAAACAGCATCATTTCCTGAATTTTACCCGAAACAATTAAACACTTAAAGCCATGAAAAAAATATTGATTGGTACCGATTTTTCTGAGAATGCCAAAAACGCCGCCATTTTTGGTTATAAGCTGGCTGTGCAAACAAAAAGCGATATAGAAATATGCACAGCGATGATCATACCCGCAGAAATTCCCCAGGCCGGTGTAATTGTATGGCCTATGGAAGAATTTCATGTTATTGAAGAGGCCGCGCTGGCCGACCTAAAACAGCTGAAGCAGGTACTGGAAACCCACCACACCAATGACGACTTCAAACCCCATATCAGTTTTAAAGCCGAACCTGGCACAGCAACAGATTTGCTAAAATCGCTGGCCGGGCAGCACCAGGCAGATTTAATAGTTGCCGGAACACATGGCGCGGGAGGTTTAAGCGGCCTGATGTTGGGCAATCATGCGCGCAATATGATTGATGCCACGCCTGTTCCTTTACTGCTCATACCATCGGGTTTTGAATTTAAACCCATCAAAACCATAGCGGTAGCACTTGATATGAAACACAAGGGCGAAAACTTTGGCACTATTGCCGCTATTATTCCATTGGCAGCTTTATTGAATGCCACACTGCAGCTGGTACACATTTGCCATGAAGGCGAAGACACCACCGAAGCAGAATTATACATAGCCGAAATGGAGCAAGAGGTTAAACAACTTGCAGGATATCACAAAACAAGTTCATTAATAATTAAGCAGGCACCTACCGAAACCGGCCTTAACTGGCTATGTAACTACGGAAACATAGATATGCTGGCTATGGTGCACCACCATCACGGTTTGCTATCATCGTTGTTTACAGGTAGCCACACCAAAAAAATGGCCGGTCATATTGCGCTACCCTTATTGGTATTGCCGGCAAAATCTTAACACTTAATATTCCGATAAAATTTATCACTATGAATAATTTACCCCCCGATACCGGGTTAGCAGACGAAATACAGGAGCTTTATATTTTAGCCGGCCACTGGATGAAAGATGTTTGTTTTATGGAGGATGAAATCCGCTTTTTTAACAACATTCTTTGTAAATACAACAGCGACGAACTTACTCCTGATATGATGCTAAAAAAAGAAGCATTTGAACAGGAGATATGCAAACAAACAAAAAATATCGGCAACCTTAAATCCGACATACCAGCATTTCTCGTATTTATAAAACCGTTTGTAGGTAATGAAAAAGAAGCGATGGACCTTCAGTTTATTGAAAAATACAGTGAACTGGCAAGTGGCTTAACCGACGCTATGGCTGCCTTAAAAGCAACAAAAAATAAGTTATTTACCTATGCGGAAAGAATTATGGCATCCGGAAAAATTAATCAAGGACTAAAAAGTACTAAATGAAAACCATAGCAGTTTTGACTGACTTTTCAGAAAAATCGGCACATGCGGCTAAATATGCATTGCATATTGTCAGAAAAATGAGGGTTAATGCTAAATTTTATCACCTGCAACTGGTGCCCGCAACGTTACATGCACGGCCTGTTTTAAGCGGAGACGATTACCCTGAAGAGTTAATGATTGATACCAGGCTTGCCGCGTTTTCAGAAACATTGGAAGCTGATTTAATGAAACGGGTCTTTCCGGGATCATTTATGCCCCAAATATCCACTTACACCGATGGCACAGATATGGTGGATGTGATGACCGCAATAATTAACAATACAGAGATAGCCATGATTGTTACGGCGCCGCTTGAAACCGACGACCTGGCATCTTTTATGCTCAGCGATGCCTGTAGCAGGATAATAGACTGGACAGCCGTACCTGTTATGGTAGTGCCTCCAAATACCCCCATCCGCAATATTGAAAAAATGGCATTTGCTACTACATTGGATGCAGGAGACCTTTTATCTGTTGCAGAGCTGGGTAGCATGATGAATGGCTTTCACGCCGAATTAATGGTTGCCCACCTGAATAATAACCCGGCCGACAATAACACAAAAGCTGCCGAAAATGAACTTAACCACAAACTTTACGATGAACTCAATTGTGGCGGCGTATACTTTCGCAGTGTGCCGGATATAAAGCTTCAAAAAGATTGGGAGTGGCTGAAAGCCAATAAACGGGCAGACTTGCTGGCCGTTGCCAAACGCTCTAAAGAACAAATGACATCCTTTTTTAAACGAGGCCAAAGCAGCCACATCACTCACCACATAACCATCCCGGTTATGGTATTGCCTAAAAGGCCCTGAACATTTTATAAAAAAAAAGGCAGCCCTTTTAGTTAGGGCTGCCTATATATTCCATCTAAGCTGTTGCTATATAGCTATATTACTCAAATGCTCTTCTGAGGTGCTCAGGTCGTTTATCCAATCCTGCAGCATACCCGATGTTTGATTTGCCGAACCGGCAAACAACTCTTTGTAGTATGCTATGCCATCCTGTAACTGCAGCTTAAATTTGCTAAGCTGCTTTTTCTTTTTTTCGGTAAGGTCCTTTAGTTGCGATTGCAGGTCTTTTTGAAGATAATCTATATAAAGGTTCAACTCCTTTATAAACATGTGCGGCCGCTTTATTTTTTCAAGCAAATCCGTAGCGCCATAAATATGTTGCACCATTTCATCCAGTGAGTAAGCCCGCGAAAAATAAGCGAGGTTAGGACCCGGACAAATGGCAACGGCTTTATTTTCCCTTGGCTTTAACAAGTCGTATTTTATATAAGCCGATGCGCAAAGCCCCTCACACAGGCATATTTTTTCGGTAACGGCCTGGTATTGCTGTTCATATTCATCGGCAGGGAGTGCCATGCTTTGCAGCTGCTGAATTTTCAAGTGCTGATATTCTCTTGATGCGGTACAAATAGGTGTTTCGGTAAATTCGGTATTGCTTACCAAATACTTTTTGGTACAAGGGCTGCCGGGCCGCCCTTTCTCTAAACGGCTCAATCTCAATTCCTCCGAGGTGCTCTTTTTAAAATTATTGAACTGAATACCTAATGGCGATGATCCGCTTAAGTAAAAATCCTCTTCGGTGGCGGTTTCCAACTGGGCAAGCGTGCCATCATCTACGTTAGTTACTTCCGGCACCAGCAAAAAGGGGCTTCCCCACCCGGTGGCATCCATATCATAATGATCTAACAAAAACTGGTTTTCATACGCCGTGCCAATGCCTCCCTGTACGGTAAGCTTTTGCTTCGGCGGGTGGGCTATAACTATTCCTTTTTGCAACAACACGGCCTGGTAAGCGCTAAACAATTCGTCAAGCATTTCCTGCCTTTTTTGCTTAAACTCCTCTAATATAGGCCCAAGTAAAAAGCCCTCGGTTGCAAACGCGTGCCCCCCGCAGTTAAGGCCCGATTCTATCCTGAATTCAGATACCCACAGCCCCTTTTTAACCAGGAATTTGGCCTGTATAAACGCCGACCTGAAATCGCTTACTTTTAAAACAATTTTTTTGGCCAGTTGCCCATCATCGTCAGGAAAAAAAACGGGGAAAGCCTCCAGGTAACTATATAAACGAGGGTTCATACCTGCCGATAAAATGATTGACGAACGGAGTTTACTATTCGCGAAACCACGCAATGCCGCCAGGGCATCTGTAAAGGTATCGCCACTGTAATCGCCGTTGGCGGCGTAGTTCATTTTATCCAGTTTCGACATGATGTTTACATCAATACTTCCCGGCTCCATCTCTTCAATCAGCCTTTGCTGAAATAATTTCTTTTGTGCGCCTTCGGGATAATCCAGCATAAGGTCGTACCCCTGCCTTAATCTTGATTGCTCGGGCAGCAGCTCAAAATACCTGCACAGGTCGTTTCCTTTATCAAAATCCATCGCGCGCAAGTTATCAAACTGCCGGGCGGCCAGCAGGTTAACCAGGTCAAGGTAAGCGGTAATCCGCCTTGCCCGGTAATCGGGGTCTTTTTTGGTAACCGGGGTATAGGGCTCATTATTTAGCTGGCTGTGGTAAGCCCGCATTCTCTCAATCAACTCATCGTCTACAATGGAAATTACAGACGATATGCCATAGCGGGCAACTTTTAGCGGGGTATCAATGGAGTAGCCAAGCCCCAAAACCGGGATATGAAAAGTATGTATCATTATATAAAATATTTAAGAGCAGAATTATTTAACATCAGTGTTTATAGTAGGTATTTACATTGATCGCATTTTATCGCAGATGGCAATGACTTTAGAAAAAAGCAAATTATTTTCCAGGTGAAAATTGAACAGCAGATCGTCCTCATAATCCTGCAAAAGCTTGTATAAAATATTATAGGATGAGGAAACATAACGTGGTACCTGGTAATTATTGGTTAGCTGCCTGATGAGGCGAAAATCGGAGGCAATCCTTTCGTGCGAGGCCATCATGTCATAAAAGGCGCTTAAAATATCGCCTGTTACGTCCTCCGTCAGCGTACGTCCTTTAATATAGCATTCGGATAGCCTTACAACATCAGGAAAAAGAGATGACTCTTCACTTAACACATCACGCATCAAAACCTCTCCCGCGTTTAAAAAAATTGCGCTAACCCGGCCAATCTGCGGATGGCTATCTCCATAACTAACAGCCACCTTTTGGGCCAGCTCACTTATGAATGGGGTGTTTATTTTGATGTATTGATGATTAAGATTAACAAGGTAACGGCATAAAAACGCGGGCGCCCAACTTAATAAGTTTATGGTTTGTACCACGGGCAGGTTTAAGCATAAGGCCAACTGCCGGCGCAGGTCATCTATATCCAAATGATTATCAACGCAAACTTCTGCTAACGTCCTTTTTCCGTTGCAGCTGAAATCAATACCCAACCTTTTAAACACCGTGGCATGCCGGTAATCCTTAGATACTATATCGCCTATGGTTTCATTATTTACCCCGGTTGCTTTCCTGGTGAGTTGAATACGCCAAACTTCGGGGCCGTCATCCCGTGTTTCCCAACTGAACGCCTGCTTAAATTCTGCCTGTAACCGAAAATAAAGCGGTCGCAGGTCCTGGTCATGGATTATCACTAATGACTGGCCGACTGCCAGTGCGCTTAGTTTTTCAAAAATATCAGCGTGCATTGTGTCAGGATCAATCATCCTAACATCAAAAGTTTCCGGCCTATTCATCAACTACAAATCTACCGGCATGCATATCTCCAAAAAATGACGAGGGTCATATTACCCTGCAACATCCATCATTTAAACTGCCGCGCTTAAAATGGACTTTTGATAAACCAGAATAAAAAGATGACGAACGACACAATTCTTGTTAAAACATCCTGCTACCATTGTGGCGACGAGTGTTCAACCACATCATTTGTTGCAGATGAAAAACAATTTTGCTGCCAGGGCTGTAAAAGCGTTTACCAAATTTTGGCAGGTAACGGCCTTGGCAGTTATTATAATTACAACGAGCATCCAGGTGCCACGCGCACGCGGGTTACCAAACGGTTTGACTATTTAAGCGAACCATCTATAGTTAACGACCTGCTTGATTATACAGATGATCATATAACCATTGTTACCTTATATATACCTCATATCCATTGCAGCTCGTGCTTATGGCTGCTTGAGCAATTAAACAGGTTTAACCCCGCCATACATTATTCCAGGGTCGATTTTTTGAAAAAGCAACTAATAGTACGCTTTGACCACCGCGCGTGCAGCCTGCAGCAATTGGCAGAGTTACTTTACGATATCGGGTACGAACCCCTCATCAGTTTACAGGATGTTATCAAAAAGCAAAACGCAGCCGGCAAAGGCAACCTGGTTCAAAGAATAGCAGTGGCCGGTTTTTGTTTTGGCAATGTTATGCTGCTAAGCTTTCCCGAATACTTCGGCCTATCGGCCTTTGAGCAAACTTTCAAACATTTTTTTGGCTATCTGAATATAGTATTCACATTGCCTGTGGTATTTTTTTGCGGCCGCGAATATTTTGTTTCGGCATTTAGAAATTTAAAAGCCCTGACACTCCATATCGATTTCCCGCTGGCGCTGGGCATTGCCGTACTTTTCATTCGCACCGTAACGGAAGTATCGGCCCATACCGGCGCCGGGTATGCCGATACCCTTTGCGGCCTGGTTTTCTTTTTGCTGGTGGGTAAATTTGTTCAGCAAAAAACCTATCACCATATTTCCTTTGAGCGCGATTACCGTTCATTTTTCCCGGTTGCGGTGCAGGTATTAACCGGCGACACTGAAAAACCTATCCCACTGGCCCAGGTTGCTACCGGCCAACGGATATTGATACGCCATAATGAGATTATCCCGGCTGATGCTATCCTGTTAAAGGGCGAGGCGCTCATTGATTTTAGTTTTGTTACCGGCGAGGCAATCCCCGTAAATAAAACATTGGGCGAAATTATTTATGCCGGCGGGCGGCAAACCGGCGATGCTATTGAACTTGAAGTAGTAAAGCCAGTATCGCAAAGTTACCTTACGCAACTTTGGAATAACGAGGCTTTTACCCGGAAACAGGATAGCGGGATGAAAACTTTTAGCGAAACTATCAGCAAATACTTTACCGTAGCACTACTGATTATTGCATTTGGATCATTATTAGCCTGGCTATTTACCGATTACAGGAGGGGTATTGATGCTTTTACTGCTGTACTTATTATAGCCTGCCCGTGCGCCCTTGCCCTAAGCACCCCCTTTACCATGGCCGCGGCGCTAAGTATATTTGACAGGAACCTTTTTTACCTTAAAAATACCCGTATTGTTGAACAACTGGCTGGCATTGATGCCATTGTAATGGATAAAACCGGCACCATATCAATAGGGAACAGTAAAAGCGTGGCTATACAGGGCCAACTCACCGAAAAACAAAAACAACTGGTATACAGTGCTTGCAGCAATTCGATACATCCTTTAAGCAGGATGATTTGCCAGTTTTTGGGGAACTATAAAAAGTTGCCTGTAACCGGCTACAAAGAGATTGCCGGCAAGGGAATTACAGCAACCATTGAAAATGACATTTTGCGCCTGGGTAGCGGAGCGTTTGTATTCGGCTTTGCCGAAGGAGGGGCGCCAAATACCAGTGTGCATGTTATGGTGAACAGCCATTACCTGGGATATTTTCAGTTTGCCCAGGAATACAGGGCAGGAATGGAAAACATTGGTTGCCTGAATGATAACTATGAGTTGTTTTTACTTTCGGGCGACCATGACCATGAACGTACCGACCTGGTAAAATTTTTTAAGGCTGATAAAAGAATGCATTTCAACCAGTCGCCACAGGATAAACTGGATTTTATAAAAGCGCTTCAGCAAAAAGGACGGCAGGTTTTAATGCTTGGCGACGGCTTAAACGACTCGGGCGCGCTAAAACAAAGCGATGTTGGCATAGCGGTTACAGATGATGTAAACAATTTTTCGCCGGGCTGTGATGCCATTTTAGATGGAAAATCATTTGGCAAGCTGCCTGCTTTTCTGCGTTTTGCAAAGGATACCGTAACCGTTGTCCGCTTGTCGTTCCTCATCTCGCTTACCTACAACATCATAGGGCTTAGTTACGCGGTTACTGGTCACTTATCGCCATTAATAGCCGCTATACTGATGCCTTTGAGTACCGTCACTATCATTTCATTCACTACCCTGGCAACTCATTTTGCAGCCAAAAAACGAAAACTTATATGAACATCATTTATTTTTTAATTGGCTGCAGCGTTTTGCTTGCACTGATATTTTTGGCCGCCTTTTTCTGGGCGCAGCGCAGCGGGCAAAATGACGATCTGTACACCCCATCCATGCGTATCCTGCTTGACGATGACGTTACCGACGCCGATAAAAGTGATACCGATCACTTTTAAAGCCAACTGCCATCATTCTGTCGCCCACCGCACATCAATAATTTTACACCCATAAAAAGACAACAATTTTATGCAGCCCGAAAAATTTTACTATGACAACAAAATCGTCCGGAATTTTGGTATCGCTACCGTAATCTGGGGGATAATCGGCATGACTGTAGGCTTAATTGTAGCCATTCAGCTTTATCACCCGGCCGCCAACATGGGTAACCAGTACACCACTTATGGCCGTATCCGCCCGCTACACACTAATGCGGTGATTTTCGCTTTTGTGGGCAACGCCATTTTTATGGGTGTTTATTATTCGCTGCAGCGCCTGCTCAAAGCAAGGATGTTTAGCGATGTGCTGAGCCAGATCCATTTCTGGGGATGGCAGCTGATCATCTTATCGGCCGTAATTACACTCCCTTTAGGTTTAACAACATCACATGAATATGCCGAACTGGAATGGCCGATAGATATCGCCATTACTGTTATCTGGGTAGTTTTTGGGTGGAACATGTTTGGCACCATATTTAAACGCCGCGAAAGGCATTTATACGTGGCCATCTGGTTTTACATAGCCACGTTTGTCACTATAGCGGTATTGCATATTGTAAACTCATTTGAGCTGCCTGTATCGGGCTTTAAAAGCTATATGGTTTATGCCGGCGTGCAGGACGCATTGGTACAATGGTGGTATGGGCACAATGCGGTTGCATTTTTCCTGACTACGCCTTACCTGGGTATGATGTACTACTTTTTACCTAAAATGGCCAACCGCCCCATTTACTCTTATAAACTAAGCATCCTGCACTTTTGGGCACTTATATTCATTTACATCTGGGCAGGCCCTCACCACTTATTGTATACCACGCTTCCTGGCTGGGCACAATCATTAGGGGTAGCTTTCTCTATTATGCTGATAGCGCCAAGCTGGGGCGGTATGATCAATGGTTTGCTAACCCTGCGTGGTTCATGGGATAAGGTACGTGACGATGTGATCCTGAAATTTATGGTAGTAGGCCTAACCGCCTACGGTATGGCCACTTTTGAAGGACCAATGCTTTCCCTTAAACAGGTAAACGGCATAGCCCACTTCAGCGATTGGATCATCGCCCACGTACACGTTGGCGCTTTGGGCTGGAATGGCTTCCTGACCTTTGCTATCCTTTACTGGTTAATCCCACGTATTTATAAAACTGAGCTGTTCTCTAAAAAAATGGCTTCCTTCCATTTCTGGATAGGCACACTGGGTATCCTTTTTTATGCCATCCCAATGTACTGGGCAGGTTTTACCCAAAGCCTTATGCTCAAGGAATTTACACCGGAAGGCATGCTAAAATATCCTAACTTTTTAGAATCAACATTGCAGATATTGCCGATGCACATGATGCGCTCTGCAGGTGGTGCTATGTACCTGCTGGGCGTTATAGTAATGGCTTATAACCTTACCCGCACAGCTTTACAGGGCAAACTGGTTGCCAACGAAGCAGCGCAGGCGATGCCATTGGAGCCCGTACATGCTATCGCAACAGAAAATAGCTGGCACCGCAGGCTGGAGCGCAAGCCTATCCAAATGCTGATTGCCGCCCTGCTGGTTATCCTTGTGGGCACCTTTATCGAACTCATGCCTACCCTTACAGTATCCTCAAACATACCTACTATAGCCGCGGTAAAACCTTATACACCGCTTGAGTTGCAAGGCCGCGATTTATACATCCGCGAGGGTTGTGTTAACTGCCACTCCCAAACTGTCCGCCCCTTCCGCTCCGAAACGGAACGGTATGGCGAATACAGCAAAGCCGGCGAATTTGTGTACGACCACCCGTTTTTGTGGGGATCTAAACGTACCGGCCCCGATTTGGCCCGCGAAGGCCAGAAGTATGGCAACGCCTGGCATTACAATCACCTGATGGATCCGCGCCTGATGTCGCCGGGAAGTATTATGCCAAATTACGACTGGCTAATTACCCAGAACCTGGATACCACATCAACCCGCGCAAAAATAAACGCCATGCGCAAATTAGGTGTACCCTATCCTTTAGGGTATGAAAACATAGCCAACCAGGACCTTGAAAAACAGGAAAAAGAGATAAGGGACAACCTGTATAGCGACCATATTAAGGTAAAAAGTGATAAAGAGATCATAGCCGTAATTGCTTACCTGCAACGGTTAGGAACAGATATTAAAGCAACCAAAACCGCCAATAAATAATTACCATCATGTTTAAGCAATTCACCGAAAACATCAACGCGAACCAGGCATACCTGCTTTTTTCGCTGGGAATATTCTTTGTATTTTTTATTGTAGTAACCATTATGCTCATCCGCATCAGGAAACCACATATAGATCACATGAGCGATTTGCCCCTTCACGATAGTTTAACCGATTTACAACAACCTTTTCAACCATGAAGTACCACCGCATTATATTAATATCAGCCTTTGTGCTACTTATCCAGCCCGCTATGGCCGATGGCCTTATTCCGGGTGATGTAATGAATTATATTGCCTATGGTGTTATTGTTGGCATGCTGCTGCTTTTTTTAATAGCCATGATGGTGCTGGTAAAAACGTTTAACGTTTTAGCACGCGTAATGCTTAAACAGCAGGGATTATCAGACGCCGAGATAGCCGCGCGGTTGCACCCCGCTAAGGAAAAAAAGGACAAAAAGCCCAAAGCTGAAGTTTGGCAAAAGCTCCTTTCGCTAAGGCCATTGGAAGAAGAAAAAGAGATCCTTATTGAACACGATTACGATGGCATACAGGAGCTGAATAACCCGATACCAGCTTGGTTTATGTACCTGTTTTATGGCTCCATTGTTTTTGGAGTAGGCTACCTGCTCAATTACCACGTATTTAAAACCGGGCAGCTACAGTACGCCGAATATAAAACAGAGATGGTACAGGCCGATGTCGAAAAAAAGGCATACCTAAGCAAAGCCGCCAACCGGGTAGATGAAAACACCGTAAAGCTTGAACATGACCCTGCCGTTATTGCCTCAGGCCAGGGCATCTTCAAAGCCAGCTGCGCCGCTTGCCACGGCGATCACGCCCAGGGAAATGTTGGCCCCAACCTTACAGACGATTTCTGGATGCACGGCAGCAAAATCAATGATTTGTTTAAAACCATTAAGTATGGTGTGCTTGCCAAAGGCATGCCTACCTGGGAAAAGCAATTATCGCCCAAGCAAATTGCCGATGTGGCCAACTACATTAAATCGTTACATGGTACTCATCCCGCAGGTGCAAAAGAGCCGCAAGGCACAAAAGAGACCGATACAGACGATAAACTTGCAGCAAATAAATAATGATGGACGGATTACTGGTAGCGAAAGAGACGAATAAGCGCGAGTGGATATACCCGCTAATCCGTAAAGGGAAATTATATAAATGGCGCTCATGGATTAGTTACGCCTACCTCCTGCTGTTTTTTGCAGGGCCGTTTATCAGGATCAACGGGCAACCATTGCTGCTACTGAATTTTATGGAAAGGCATTTTGTTATCCTGGGGCAGGTTTTCTGGCCCCAGGATATCTTCCTGTTTGTTTTGGCATCGCTGGTATTTGTGGTTTGCGTGGTATTGTTCACTATCGCTTTCGGCCGTGTTTTTTGCGGATGGATCTGTCCGCAAACCATTTTTATGGAAATGTTTTTCAGGAAGATTGAAAACTGGATTGAAGGGGATGGCAACAAGCAAAAAAAATTAGACGCAGGCCCATGGACCAGGGAGAAAATCATGAAAAAAGGGAGCAAGCATTTCCTGTTCATCATATTCTCGTTCCTGATAGCCAATACTTTTTTGGCATACCTGGTAGGCAGCGATGTGCTGTTTAAAATCATAACAGAGCCGGTACAATTGCACCTGGTAGGCTTTTTAAGCATCTGGCTTTTTACCATTGTTTTTTACCTGGTTTACAGCCAGGTTAGGGAATTGGTTTGTACCGTGGCTTGCCCCTACGGCCGCCTGCAAGGTGTGCTGTTAGATAGGGATACCCTGGTGGTAGCGTATGACGAGGTGCGCGGTGAACCAAGGGGAAAACTTTCAAAAACAGCTAATAACACCTCGAAAGGCGATTGCGTAGATTGTGGCCTGTGCATATCTGTTTGCCCTACCGGCATTGATATAAGACAGGGCACACAAATGGAATGTATTAACTGTACCGCCTGTATTGATGTTTGCAACGAGGTAATGGATAAAATTCATAAGCCGTTGAATCTGATAGGGTTTTACTCGGAGAACATGATCCACAAACAGCAAAAGCCATCATTTACCGGCAGGATGATGGGTTACAGCGGGATCATTGTTGTTTTGATGACGGTGCTTTGTTATTTCATTTTCAGCAGAGGCGATATGGACCTTGCGGTTATGCGTAGTGCCGGCCTGTTGTACCAGGAACAAAAAGGCGGTATCGTAAGCAATATTTACAATGCCGAAGTGATCAACAAATCAAACCAAAGTCGCGATATCACCATACAACCTGATGATCCGGCTATAAAAATAAAATACATCCAGGCCCCCGGAAAAATAGCGGCGGGAGGCTCGGTTAAGACCGTGTTTTTCCTGATGATCCCGGCCTCGCATATCAAATCGGCAAAAACGGATGTTAAAATTAACCTGGTGTTAAGCAACAAAGTAATTCAAACGGTCAGTACAACATTTGTAGGGCCACCAAATGATTAAAAAGATGAATTGGGGAAAAGGAATAATTGCGGGCATGGCCATGTTCATGCTGTTTATCATATTCATGTGTGTAAAAATGTTTGCTTTGCCCGCCGATGAATACGACCACCATTACTATGAAAAAGGGCTAAACTTTAATAAAGATTACGCCAGGGAAAAGCAGGTGATTACAGACCAGGCCCAGCCCGTAATCCGGATTAATGGTAAGCAAATAAGCATAACCTTTAAAGCACCGGCAACGGGCAGTGCAAAATTTATAAGGCCCTCCAGCCAGGCGTTGGATAAAGCCTTCCTTATAAACACCGAACTTGGCAAAACGGCCAGCTTACTTGCCCCCACCCTGGTTAAAGGCCGCTGGAATATGGTATTGGAGTGGCAGAGCAACCGAAAATTGTACCTGTACGAAAAAGAGGTAGACATAGAATGAGCAGCAACCAGGTAGCCTTTTTTATTGGCCTTTTTGGCAGTGTACACTGCGTTGGTATGTGCGGCCCGCTTGCTTTTGCCATACCATCGTTTCATACCCGATGGTGGATGGTGGTGGTTGATAAATTCATCTATAATGCAGGGCGCGTTATCACTTATACATTGCTCGGTTTATTAATTGGTTTATTGGGCAGGCAGCTTTGGCTGGCCGGCATGCAGCAAGGCGTGAGTATTGTTAGCGGCATTCTGATTATTATGGCCGGCTTATCGCGCATGTTCAAGGTAAAATTCAGCCAGAGTAAACTGATGCCTAAACTGGTGGCCCCTATCAACAAGCTTATAGGTTTCGCGCTGAAACATAAGGCAGGCCATTTCGCGGTAGGCTTGCTTAACGGTTTCCTGCCCTGCGGCTTTGTGTACCTCGCCCTTATCGGCGCGGTAAATACCAGTTCGCCGTATTCATCGGCACAGTATATGTTCTGGTTTGGGGTTGGTACTTTCCCGCTAATGTTATTAGCTACAGTAAGTATGGGGTTTATTGGCCCGCAGGTTCGCCGCAGCATTAACAAAGTGATGCCCTATCTTATGGTTTGTTTAGGTTTATGGTTTGTGCTGCGCGGATTGGGCTTAAACATCCCCTACCTAAGCCCCACTGCACAATCGGAGGGTATAAACAATTGCCGTTAGGATAGTCCTTAGTCGAAAGTTTTAAGTTCCAGGTCAAAAATGGCAATTCAAGTTCAGGACTTAAGACTATGTATTTATAACTTAACCGTAGCTTATTTTATAACGAATGCTGAGACATCTGGGTAGCAAAAGAACATATAGTCATAACGTAAAACTCGCTTCGCTGCTCGGGCTTACGGCAGGTTTTGTAAATGCGGCCGGGTTTCTTGGTTTTAGTGTGCTTACCACGAATGTAACCGGGCATGCAGCATTGTTTGCCGAGCAAATTGCCCTGCAAAACTGGCAAACAGCCAGGGTAATTGCCCTATGGATGTTCCTTTTTTTGGCCGGGGCATTTGTATCAAGTTTTATCGTTTCCCGCATAGGCAAAAACCAGCAGTACTCTTATGTAATCCCCATTTTAATTGAAACTACCATACTACTCGGTGTAGCCCTGTTTGGCTACCGGTATGATCATAGCTTAGTAGGCAAAGAGATGTTTGCCGGCAGCCTGCTGTTTGCCATGGGCCTGCAAAACGCGCTGGTATCAATGGTTTCGGGCTCGGTTGTACGCACCACCCACCTTACCGGTACATTTACCGACCTTGGGATTGAACTTGCTCAATTTTTTCGGCATAAAGCAGAAGACAGGACGGCATTGAAAGTCAAAATAAAATTACGGGTAGCTATCATTTTTTTCTTTATGTGCGGGGCATTGGCAGGTGCTTATATTTTTCGCTGGCTGCATTTTTATTGCTTTTTCGTCCCTGTCGTTATTTTAATATACACCCTGTTATATGATATTTTTCGCATTGCAGTTAAACAATATTACCGGAGTTTGCAGGGTCGATTAAAAAGATCAGTTTAGGCAATGATATCGAAGATTTTTTAATTCCCTCCCCACGGGGGTACTGTATGTAAACATCTTTTGGACTCTTACCATTAAATAAACCGAATGTCGTTTCGAGTTATAAAATCCGCGGATTCTGAAGGGGAGATGACATTCAAAAATAAAAGACTGTCATCCTGAGTAAAGTTATACTTGCTAGCAAATAATCGCCTTGAAAATGACATTTTTTACGCCTGATAATCAGTGTGTTGCAGACTTGTCAATGGCAGGTACGAAGGATCTATTCGCGAACTTTTTTGGCGGTCATGCAAGGTGGTAAACAGATCCTTCGCTATCGCTCAGGATGACAGAAATAGAAACATGTCATAGGTAGTTATAAAATCTGGCGGATTCTGAAGGAGGCATGACATTCAAAAATAAAAGACTGTCATGCTGAGGAACGAAGCATCTATTCGCGAACTTTTCTATCGGTCATGCACAGCTGATAGATCCTTCGTACCTCAGGATGACAGGGGAATTGGATACGTCATAGGTAGATACGAAGGACCTATTCGCGAACTTTTCTATCGGTTATACACAGCTGATAGGTCCTTCGTACCTCAGGATGACAGGAAAATTGGATACGTCATTCCCCTTCAGAATTTCGCGAAATCTTACAATTCCATTAGACTTGCATATAAATTAATTAACAAATGATTGTTGATAATTTTGGCATGTTGACATGTGGAAAAGATAGCTGATAGTTATATATAACCAAGTTCTAGTCCAAGAGACTCAATCCTGATG
>Ga0307515_10000781_pt1 | contig 73299 bp, 54 predicted proteins | sample 17_EM_MG_FD_194513 | JGI IMG/M metagenome (GOLD analysis project Ga0307515, IMG submission 194513) | Populus trichocarpa ectomycorrhiza microbial communities from riparian zone in the Pacific Northwest, United States - 17_EM | ecosystem: Host-associated > Plants > Roots > Unclassified | place... | reverse complement strand
AAATATAGTGTTTAGCCTAAAGATTAAAAAGTTAATACTAAGATTAAGAAGTATGAAGACTTTAAGGATCTACTTATAAGACGCAAAAGAAAAGAAACTATAGAGGAATTTAGAGCGAGAATTACCTTATAGTAAGAGCAGAAACTAAATAAGAGATTTAGTTTACTAGGTCGTATAAGGGATAGAATACCAGTACGAAGAATTACTAATAGGCTAAGAATAGGTATATTAAGAGCTAAGTAGCTTACCGAACTAGAATAAGAAGAGGATTTAGAAATCCTAACTAGGTTTAAAGAATGATATATAAAGGGCTGTTATAATATAGTAATAAGAAGATACTTCCTTACGGATAAAGCGTATATACTTAAGCAGCTATACTAAAAGTGGTATAGGCAGCAACATAACGATAAGTAGGAAGATTTCTATATATAGCTGGATGAAAAAGTTATTTAAGACTACCCGATTATGGAAAAGGCTATAACTTATATTAAAGGAGCCTTAATTATAACGTTAAAAGATCTAAAGGAGTAATTAGAGGACTGGAGAAGCGAGAGATAAATCTTAGTACCTACGAATAAAGTTATAACGCTTAGATTAATAAAAGAAAGGTTTAAACTTAAGGACGAAGATGAGCTAAGAGTTAACCTAAGATACTAAGCATATTATATACTATTATGGATAGTATATATGGATAATATGTGTAGTATATATAGGACACTAAAGGATAAGAATTAGAAGTATTTAATAAGAATATATTAGATAATGGATAAGGTAAAATACTAAAACGTTAAATATATGTATAGCTAGTACCTAGTAGAAGTTTAAGAATAAGGGGACTTAATACTTTAACTAGGAAGATTCCTTATGGAAGAATGCCTAGATAGATAACAATAGTGGGAATGTCTAGAGAATACCTATTTATAGTATATTAAAGATAAAAAGTAAACTAAGTATTAGCTAAAAGTAGACTAAGTATAAATAGGATCTAGTAGCTAATAGTTAGAAAAAGTAGAGGCCTATGGGACTAGAGGGAACTAGTAGTAAAGCCTTAAACCCTTAAAGGAATTTAAGGAAAATACCTAAATTTATAAGTTAAATAGTAAGATTAACAGTTTAAAGTATTAATAGATAGTGGAGTAATAAGGAACTATATCTTACTAGCGGTAGTTAAAAAAATGGGACTACTATATAGGAGAAAGGAGTACCTATATTTATTAGTAATAATTTTAGGAGATCTGATAGCCTATAGAGACGGTATTATTAATCTTAAAATAGGACCTATTTAGTTAACTATTAAAGAAAGATAAATTTGAATGTCTTTTAATATTCTACTATTAGGGAAGGATAAGGCGATACTAGGGATGCTTTAGTTATAGGAGTATAATCTAAAGATTAATTAGGTTATAGGTTAGGTTAATATTAAAGATACTTAACGCTGTAAGACGTAATAATAAGCTAAGTTAGTATAGTACTAAGTAGGAGTGACCTATGAGGAAACGGAAAAAGGACTAAGCTATATACTAAAGAGATACTATAAGTATGGCAAGAAACTATAGTTACTAGAAAGTGAAAAGCTGTTAGAGTATATAGTATGGGACTATAAGATAGAATTAGAACTAGAAATAAGTTTAAGGTTCTTTTTAATCTATAAGCTTATTAAAGAAGAAGGTAGAGTATTAAAAGAGTTTATTTAGGAGAACTTATAAAAGGGATATATTAGACTATTATAATTATTAGCGGGTTATCTAGTATTGTTTGTCCTAAAGAAGAATGGTAAGCTAAGGCTGTATATTAACTATAGATAGTTAAACAGCATTACTAGGAAGGATAGGTATCCTTTACCCTTAATTAGCGAGATCTAAGATAGGATAGGCAACGCGTAAATCTTTATGAAGATAGATCTGAGATGGGCGTACTATTAGATTAGAATTAAGGAAGGCGACGAATGGAAGGCAGCCTTTAGGTTAAAGGAAGGACTGTAGTAGTAAGATCTTTAATTAACGTCTGATATGGATCCTATCTAGGCCCACGCAGACACTTGCCGTCGCAGGGGGGAAAACTTGTAAATTGATAGGAAGAAAACCCTGCTGTGTAGGGGACGGAAAAACCCTATGAGCCACCTTAGTAGGATGAAAAACCCCTGATTTGCCATGTTTGTCCATAGCAGCGGCCCTGCGGGCCTATAGCTACGTCCTGTCCTCCTTAAATGTTTTAAACTCTATGGGAACTACTGCTTCCTTCTCTAGCTTATCTAAAGCTAGGGTTCACTACGTCCTAGCTAGGCCTTGCTAATTGACTGCTGTGTGCTTTGTGTTCCATATCTTAACTATCCCCTATATGCTATCTCCTGTAGACTATTGCCATATACGCCTTGCCTCCCCCCCCCTAGGGCCATCAAAGGCGTAAGGGGGATTTATCCATAACTACCATAATACTAACAGCGGGATATTGTATTTTGGGTATCTTTTATGCCTAGGCCCTAGCTAGGCCCTTTCTAAGGGTTACCACTCCCTGAAAGGAGATAAGGAGAACTATGGGTCGCAATCCAGCCTGCTAGTTATTTGGTAGTTGACGGCGAGTGACCGCATGCTCCGCGGGCGATCGCCCTGGGGGTTAGGAGGGGCCGTATATTTGCTCGTTCGTTCGTTCGTTCGCGTTTGTTCGTTCGTTGATGTAAGGTCGTCAATGCTTTCAATTGGGGGTTTGGGGGATGTTATCGAGTACCGTATATCCATGTTGGATCGTACAGGTGCCCTGGATAGGAGAACAGCGTAGTAGTCGTCGTATTGTAGAGGGCCACAGTAGTGGTTTTCAAGATCTCACCATCCGAAAATTTTTCACCACCGCCCTTAACGCCCACAACCACCACCAGGTCCTGTCCGCACGCTGTGCGACGTCTCTGCGTTAGCTCTGGATCTGAACTTCGAAGACCAGGTTCGTAGCCGTCACCACGTACAGGTGCAGAGTCCGATTTTGACGGCCAGGAAGGACTGTATAAACTATTAGTTATGCAATTTGGGCTTATAAACGCACTAGTAACGTTCTAGAAGCGAATTAACAATGTATTAGGAGAATACTTAGATGAATTTGTTATGGCATACCTTAACGATATTATTATCTACTTAATAACTAAGGAAGAACACGGGGAATACGTTAAATAGGTCTTAAAGAGACTATAAGAAGAATAGATGCTAGTAGTAATTAAGAAATGCGAGTTCTTTACTAGAAAGATAGATTTTATTAGATTTATTATTAAACTAGGCTAACTTAGTATAGATCTAAAGAAGATCAAGGCTATAGTGAATTAGTAAGAACTAGAGAACGTTACGTAGTTAAAATTGTTCCTAGGGTTTTGCAATTACTATAGAAGGTTTATAGCGCAATAGTTAAAGGACATTAAGCCATTTATGTGGTTAATAAAGAAAGAAGAACTATGGGTATAGGGAGAAGAATAATAAGAACTATTTAAGGAAGTTAAAGGGTTATTTACCTAGGAGCCAGTTCTTAAGATCTATTAACTAGGACTAGAAACGGTTGTTAAGATAGATGTATTAGACTTTATACTAGGGGTATGCTTTATATAAAAGCATCTAGATGGATGGCACCTAGTGGCATACTATAGTCGGAAGATAATACTACTAGAACTGAACTATAATATCTATAATAAGGAGTTATTAGGTATAGTTATAGCACTAAAGGAATAGAGAGCATTCTTATAAGGTATAGAGAAACTATTTATGGTTAAAACGGATTATAAGAACCTAATAGGATTCCTAATAATAAAGGAACTTAACTAAAGACAGGTTAGATAGGCAGAGATGCTTATAGAATACCATTTTAAGATTTAGTATACTAAGGGTATAGATAATATAAGAGCAGATGCTCTAAGTCAAAAGGCTGAACTATAAAATGATAAAAAGCTATTAGGGGCTTTACTGTAAAAAGATATAGACGGATTAATTAGGTATAATTATCCTAAAATTATAGCAACTTAGGAAGGACTAGATAGAGTTTATAAGACACTAGAAAGCTTTTAGGTATAAAGAATTCTAAAAGTATAGCTAGAAGATCTACAGACGGATATATACGAAAACTAAGAAGTAAAGTATATCCTAAGAAGTATAGCAGAGCAATTTATGGAAGACTTCTATAAAGGACTAACTTAAGGACATAACGGAGCTATAGGCTTAGTGTTAAGACTCTAAGAGGAGTATATTATTAATGGAATCTAAAGGATAGCTAGAAAGGTTACTAAGGAGTATCTAGATTGCTAAAGAAATAAACTAACGAGGTATAAGCTATATAGAGGGCTACAACCTGTTAAAATACTAGAGAAACTATAGGAGGTTATATTATAGGACTTTATTATTAAGTTACTAAAATTAAGAGATCCTATTACCGGATAAGATTACGATGCAATCTTAGTGATAGTAGATAAGCTTATAAAGTGGGAATACTTTATAGCATGTACAGAAGAAATATTAGTAGAAGATGTCGCTAAAATCTATATTAAAGAAGTGTTTATAAGGTATGGAGTATTAAGTAAGATTATATTAGATAGAGATCTAAAATTCATAGTAGTATTCTGGGAGGTATTCTTAGTAGAGTAAGGAGTTTAAGTAGTAACTTCTACCGCATATTATCTACAGATAGACGGTTAAATGGAAAGATTAAATTAGACACTAAAACAGTATCTAAGGCATTATATTAATTATACGTAGAATAATTAGGTATTACTATTACTAGTTATATAGTTTGCATATAATGTAATACTATAAGAAGAAATGGGTACGTTACTATTTAAGGCGAATTATAGATATAAGCTAAGAATATCGCTATTGCCACGTTAAGTAAAGAAGATAAGTAGTATAGCTAAGTAAAGGATAGAGATATTAATAAATCTTTATAAGAACCTTACGGAAATAGCTAAGGTAGTATAGTAAAGAATGAAGAAATACTATAATGCTAAGAGATCTAAGGGACTAGAACTTAAGGAGGGAGATAAAGTATAGCTACTATATAAAAATTTTAAGAGTCGACGACTAAGTAAGAAGTTAGACTACGTTAGACTAAGACCTTTTAAAATTAGGTAGAGGATTTTACTAGTTACGTTTAAGTTAAACCTACTAGCTAAGATGAAGATCTACTCTGTATAGCATATCGCCATACTAGAGCCAGCATATAAAAGAGTTAAGCTATTAGTCTATAAGGTAGACACGTATAAAGGATAAAAGGAAGATAAATAGTAAGTTTTAAAGATTATTAGTTATAAGGACGTTAATAATAAAACATAGTATAAGGTTAAGTGGATAGGCTATAATAAGACTACTTAGAAGCCACTAGAAAATTTGAAGAACGCTATAGGAAAGGTATAGGAGTATTAGAAGAGAATAGGTTAGGTAATATTAAAGAAGGATTACTAAAGAATAAGTTACCTAAGGGGGACCTAGGAAGAGTAATTGCCGAATTACTTAGAGTTGTTTCCTTCACTATTAAAAGAAAATCTGTTCTTTTATTACTAAGTTCCTATAGACCTTATTCTATAAGTTTTTACTCCTTAGAACGAACCTTCTTATAAACCTTTTTAAGACGAAGAAGCCAAGTATAAGCAGAGGCGTGGGCTTTAAGGGCTTAATAATCCTCTTTTCTTACCCGCTTAGCGCAAGCTTAATCTTCACGTTAAAGATAATAAATCTCGCCTAAAGTACCCACAAGTTCACTATTAAGCTTCGCAGCAGTAGATTAAATACGAGACCCTATAACAAATTACTTAGGGAACTTAATAACTATTAAGAGTTATAGGACGTATATACTTAGCGTTAGATATAAAGCGAACGTCGCAGGATAAATAAATATTCGCTTTAGTATACTCTAAATAAGAAGAGGGTTGCTAAGATAAAGGACTCGCTAGCGTAATATAAACTAACCCCTCTTTCGCATAACGAGAATATAGAGATGGTATTATTTCACCTAGAGATAATATTATAGCAACGGTACGAGACTAATAAGCTATAGAAGAAGAAGGTAGAGGCTTAGAAACCTTTAAAGGTATTATAAGTAACAATATTAACCAAATTAATTAGACGGATATTATACCTCTAGTAAATAACTTGGAGATATTAGGAATCTTTAAGGACGAAGATAAAGAGAAGGGAGATGGTATTATAAACACTTTAAGTATAATATTATAACTACTTAAAGAGGAGTTGGGGGAAGCTAGTTAGCTAATATAAGCACGGTTTAGAATAGATCCGGTAGAACTATATAATAAGGAATAGTAACTAAGTCACGTAATAAGATCTATATAATTTGTATAATCTATATAATCTATATAATAGAGTAGATAGAGCATACGTACCTTACGTACAAAAAGGATTTCATAGGAGTACGGTTATGTATTTAAGGACCCTTAGTCCCTACCTAGATAGTTCCTTCCTTGTAGTAATTCTCAGAATATAATTAGAGTTAATCTGTTAGGCAACCACTCCACTAGTTATTATTACGTTGTTGACTTTACGCATCACCTACACACCTAGCCCAATAATAGGACCCACCGTAGTACTTGCTACAAGGTTCTGTTACACGTGTACGTACTACAGCTACCCCTATATCTTGACCACGTTGACCTAAACCTGTTCTGTTCCTTGTCCGAACGTCTCGTTACTTGCAAGGTCTATATAACTTAGCTCTTAATGGAATCTTATTTCCTTTGAAGCTGCCTTAAAGCACCTTACCCCCCTTATAGGAAGGCGTTCTTAGTATTATTTTTAGGTGGAGTAGTTCGCTAGCGCCTTATAGGATAATTCTTAGTAGTAGAACCTAACTCTATAAGAGCTTTCCGCTTATTTAAACTATATTTAAAGGCCTAGAAAAGTAAATAGAAGTAGAAGTAATATATAGGGAAGACGCGCCTTTAACCGATATAACTAGTATAGCTTTAAAATCTTTTTTAAAGGGCCGTCTTTAACAAAGTTAAGGCGGGGCTTATGGATATAGCACTTGCTATACTTAATTATAGTAAGATCTACTATATTTATAATATATATAGTAATATTAATAGAGGTGTTAATGAAAAGGAAGGCGATATTTTGATATTTATAATATTTTAATATTCGTTATATGGATTCTGCTATAACTTACCACGCGTAACTTTTTTTTAACTAATAAGAAGCTGGCTTTCTAACTAATTAAAGGCTAGTTTAGCAGAGGTTTAAAATCTAGGACCTAAATATATAGACTACTTATACCTTAGGTTAATAAAGCTATAATATTTTATATAATATTTAATAACCTAATCTAAAGCGGTCTGTAGTTGCAGTATATAAAATCACTTTCTTAACATATTTAATATAATCTTTTATACTAATTAAGTAGATATTTAATATTTAATATATGTCTGAATAGGTTCAAACGGGAATTTATGGACGCAATCACGTGAGCTAAGCGAGCTCAGGAAACCCCTTAAATTCCACCTATTTATGTACAATTAGAAGAACAAGTCACCACCATCTAAAAGAGCATACGATACTATACGTATTTCGTGCCCCTGGATATGACTCACCTGTATTATTAAGTTAATACAAACAACATAAGTTTTAAAATGTGTTTATAAGATAAATAAATTATTATATATTTAATAATAAGGGCTTATAGTTTAGTAGTATAGTTTCTACTTATAGATTAAAATTTAATACTAATTAACTTAGGTATAATTTTCCTTAGCATAGAAGAGGTCCGGGGTATTCCCTATAAGTTTTAAATTTTTTTTACCTAATCCGATTTTTTCTTTCTTTTAGCATAATTTAGGAAAAGTATACTTCTGCCTATTAGGGAGTTACGATTATTAAATTCTTTATACTAAATTTTTCTTATCGCGGAGTAACTTATTAAAGCCCTCAAAATTACCTATAGTATAACCGACTACCGGTACTATATTAAAACGTCATTTGTCTTACTAGCGTACCACCCTATTTTAGTTGCCTAGACCCCCTACTTTCTATTACCTAATACTTTCTTTATATATTTATACCACTTAATTTTTATAGATTTATAATTAAGTCGCTTATTTAATACCTACACTATAAAAGCTTATATATAGCTTAGGTATTAACCTCTCTTTTTAAACACTAACTCCTAGTCTTTATTTACTTTCTAGCCTAATAGTAAGGCAAATTAATAGGTAGGTCCTAGCAAGCTATAAGCTACTAGACTTAAGCTATACTTAGCTAAGGACTTCGCTACCTCTAGCCATCTAGACCCCTTACCTACGTTTAAGCTAGGCCACTATAGCTTGCAATTTCTCCGTACCTATGTTACTAGGGGCAGCACAGGACAGATTTATGCGAAAATACCTTCTTTAATCGCATAAAGCCGGGTTTCCGTTACCTAAGATAGATAAGCCCGACTTAGCCAGTACTTAAGCGCTAAGGGTGGCGGCCCTAGAGGGCTAAGTAAATATATACTAATCTATACTAAGCAGAGGATGGTAAAGATATAATTACATTAGCGTTAACTAAGTTGCTACCTACGAGCTAACCCTTCCTCTCTACTATATTATATACGCTACCTATTCTAAGTTAAATTAGCAAGAACCTCTAAGGGGCTCACTATTATAGGCCTCCTATCTTTTAGAAAAACTTATTTATAGGAACTAATCTCGCCAGACTATAACTACACGAAGTTACTTAGCTCGGCTAACCTATAACGGGACTTATATAAACCTATATTGTGCTTAACTAGTTATATAACCTTTATCTCCGTAAGACAAGGTTATATAAATCTGCATAGCCAGTAATAGCTAGCCTAACTTTAGCTCTTGTTGCTGTAGTAAAGCTTTAGCTTATATAGTACGATCTTTCTTTTACTTATAAGGATATTTCGTAAAACCCATGTCCAGTCGGCTAAGATTCCTTTAGACTGGGCCGTGATTAGCCCCCTTAACCTTAACGTAGCCTTTTACTATTAGAGCCTAATCGGCCTATTTCTTTATTGTGCTGTATAGGCCAGGGGGTTACAATGCCTCTCGAGAAGCCTTGTTCCGGCCAGCACCCAGTACTAAACTTAGATCGATATCGTTTAATCTAGCTTCCTTACTATAACCTACACCAGAGGATAATACAAGAGCTTAGGGCGTAAAAGAGGCCGCGAATCTAGTATGCGTGTTATAAGATCCGCTTTTTTAAGCAGGTAATAGGCAAACATCGTAACATTCGTTAGCTAAAAGTATAGGAAAATATAATTAGATTATAAAGAACGTAGGAAGATATATACCTTAGTAAGGAACAAAGCTTACTACGCTGCAAGGCGCGTCTTGCTATAATGCAATAATAAATTATATAAAGTAGTCTTCTTCTTAAAGTGTACTGCTGTTCTAGCCAGGAGACTAATCCGAAAGCGGAGGTAGAACTCCGCTGGTAACTGCAGTTGAGGTAGGGGCCAGAAACGGCTACCCTCCTTGCACAGGCACGCTCAGCCTTAGTTCAGGCTTCTTCTCCCTCAGCTCAGGTAAAAGCAGCAGCTGTTCAGGTTGGCAACCGTAACTGGAACTGGGAGAAAAGAATCTTATGTTTGACTATGCAGGTAAGATTTCTTTAAAACTACATACCTGCTAGCTAGATGGCTCTAGTCTTCCCTCAGGTTCTCGTAATGTTATTCAAGATCTCGGGAACAGAGTTGCCAATCCATTGCGCATTGGTGCCAATTCCATTGGATGAAAATAAGATCATCATGTTATTTCTATGCCATTGGCTCTTGTTCTAGATACCCCTTAGGCCCCGGCCTACTGTTTGAATGGATCCAGCGCTGCCTTGATCGCATACTCACCAGCAACTATAGTAATTTATCGCCTTAGTTCAAGACACCGCTGAACTTTTAGCTCGGCCTCCTCATACTACAAATGTCCTCTAGTGTTGTCCTCAAAATATCATTCTGTAGCGCCTCACTTCCGCGGAAGAGGCACAAAGAGGCAAGAATTGCATGTGATAAATGCAACCTTATACCGCGGTGAACTGAAAGGGTTGGGAACAGGGTCATGAGGCGATGGTTGTTGAAAAGACGTTAATACGCATTCCGCGTTCCGGATGGCTGATTCTGCCTGCAGGAAGCTGGTCAGCCGTACCTGCAGCGCTATTCACGGTGACTCGGATGGCTCAGATGGCTCATGGCTCAGATGGGGGCCATAGGAAAGACTAGGATCAATGCCGGTGTCCAATTCCGTAATGATTCAGCCGCTGCCTTCTTAGCACCATAAGAACACGAAGCTAAGACCTGTGACGCATATGAAATGAGGCAAGTGGGAACGATAACATGAGTAGGCAGAAGGTTCTATTCCAAGTTGTCGCCAGCTGGCTTGCGTCTCTGTACGCATCGACAGGGCACATCGCTGCAGAAGTCTAGGCTTCCTCAGCTGAATACGAAAAAGCCCTGATCAAAAGGGTGTGGATTTAATTTAACACGACTACTCTCTATTTGGGCTCGTGCTAAATGGAGAAGCTAGGCAGGGAATGGTAGAGACTAGGCAAAGACGAAGATACCATACGAAAGAGAAATTTAAAAAGCATGGTAGACGCACGACTGCTGAGGAATGCGAACGGCTTGTGAGGCATTCAGCTCGGCTTGCCGAGAATAATAGTAAAAGAAGACACATACAGGTAGTTTCGAATATTCTAGTTGCCTTCTTGAGCACAGACGATGTTCCTACGCGTGTTGCAAGGCTGTCTTTCCCTACAAGGCACTCCAGACCTGGTCCGTGCGGCTGGGGAGTGGGTAGGCATCAGTTTCGAAGCTTTCGCCTTTTCAGTTGCTTGTCGAGTGTTAGTAAGGTCACTTCCTGAGGCTGACAATATATGGCAGAAATTGTGGATGTGTAGCAGAAGAGTACTGGTGAAGGTGGAGTGTGACGGTTACGGGTTATTGTGTCGTGGTGTTTAGGTTTGTACTTGTCTTCTGTCATCTTTTTCATCCCGCGGGCGGGCTAGCGCTTCCGACTTCGCCAAGCCTGAAGCTTCCCCGTGCTTCTCAGAAATTGTCTCGCAACTGGACTCACCAGATCTTCCTTACGCCCGACCATTGTATTCAGTTCAGCCCAAACTTCATCTCCACTCTCTCAGCTCCATCACAATGTTTTCAGCACGTCAGATATTTGGTGCCATTCAGCGGCGATCCTTCTCCGCCTCGTCTAGACAGGTACGCCGGGCTTGGCATTAGTGTTGCTTTTGCAACACCCTCGGGTTTCTCAATGGATTGAATATGTTGGAATTGATGCTAACTAGAGGGTTTATAGGCATCTAAGGTAACTGTGTTGGGTGCTGCTGGAGGCATTGGCCAGCCATTGTCACTTCTGTTGAAGCTCAACCCCAGAGTCAGCCAGCTCGCCCTCTACGATATTCGTTTAGCTCCCGGTACATCCTCCATTCTGCCGACCTATAATAAAATGCCGGGCTGACAATTGGGTCTTCTAGGCGTTGCTGCGGATATCAGTCATATCAACACCAAGAGCGAGGTATGGTTTGTTGGTATGTTTGTAAAGAAGAGTTTGTGCTGATATACAAAAGGTTAGAGGATATGACCCAACACCATCAGCTCTCGCCGAGTGTCTCTCTGGTAGTGAAATTGTCCTGATCCCTGCTGGTGTGCCTCGTAAGCCAGGCATGACCCGTGATGGTGAGCACTATACCAATTTCTACGACAGCAACTTCTAATGTCAATCTTAGATCTCTTCAAGACAAACGCCTCAATTGTCCGAGATTTGGCCAAAGCGGCCGCGGATCATGCTCCAGAAGCCAACATCCTCATCATCGCCAACCCGGTATGTCCTTGACAGCGCATTGATACTTCTATCAATCATCCATAAAACTTATAAAAATTATAGGTCAACTCTACCGTCCCGATCACTGCCGAGGTCTTCAAGTCTAAGGGCGTCTATAATCCCAAGCGTCTCTTCGGTGTCACCACGCTCGATGTTGTTCGTGCGTCCCGCTTCATTTCGCAGATCAAGGGCACCGATCCCGCCAACGAGAACATCACCGTCGTCGGTGGCCACTCCGGTGCTACGATTGTTCCTCTCCTCTCGCAGTCCGGCTACGACCTCAAAGGCGAGCAGCTAGATGAGTACGTGCGCCGTGTGCAATTCGGTGGTGACGAGGTCGTACAAGCTAAAGGCGGTGCCGGCTCGGCAACGCTTTCCATGGCCATGGCCGGTGCTCGTTTCGCCGAGAGCCTGCTCAAGGCTGCTCAGGGTCAGAAGAACGTCATTGAGCCGACATTCATTGACTCACCGCTATACAAGGACCAGGGCTGCGATTTCTTCGCCTCCAACGTCGAGCTCGGCCCTAACGGCGTTGAGAAGATCCATCCGGTTGGCAAGATCACAAATTACGAGCAGAAGCTACTCGATGTGTGCTTGGGCGACCTAAGCAAGAACATCACCAAGGGTGTCGAATTCGCCAAGGAGAACCCGTAAATGTTGAGATCCAAGAATGGGACTGAGGATGGTGATGAGGGGACCACGGTTTTACGCAGTTGGTGACGACCGGGGGGGTTGAGGGACGGCGCAGTTTGCTTCCAGCACTTGTAATATGGGAACTGGACTGGACTGGAACTGGAGCTGGGGTCTCTACATAAAGCGTTGGAGTCGATTCGTTGATTGCATGTAGATTTTTGCGATTGTATCGTATAACCTGATCCTCCTCTCTGAACTCTGTCGCCATGCCTTTAGTTGTGCATACTCCAAAAATCCCTTCTACGGAGAACAATATGCTAGAATGAGGTTGTGATTCTCATCCATGATTCTGCAATTACAACTTTCATTATCACGGGCTGTCACGTGGCGGGGCCGATATTCGGGACAAGTCGGCTCAGCGGACACATGCAAACCCACGTCCCGGTAATAACCCACCCTTAACTAACAAATATTCAGCCACAACTATTTTTGATATCCAGGGCGTAATGGGCTTTATCTCAGCACCCGCTTACCGCTTAAATAGCAAGATTATCGCAGACATGGTGCTTTTAGAAATGGTGCTTTCAGAAATGGTGCTTTCGGAAATGGCAAGCTGCAGCAAAGGATTCGCTTGCTTACCTCCGAGCTTAACACCGGGGTACGTATATCAAGCCGTTCAGCAAGGGCAGTATATAGATACGTCGCTAGCTCTGAGCTCAGAAATCCTCCGCCGCCAATCTCTTATTTACGCCCTCACGTCGCCCTCTCCGCTTACCTTTTCCGTTCAACTGCATTTTACCCGCCTAGGCACTTCCCTAGTTAGAGAAGGCGAGTGCCTGAGGCCACCGCTACATGCGGTTGTTGCTGCATTGACTCAAGCGCTGGCGTCAGAAGGATCAGGATCGGGACCGGGATCAGGACCAGGATCAGGGTTAATACAGTGTTGGCGTTCTGCCGACCTTGACCTACTACAATTACTACTGTAAGAAGGCAAAGAGACGCAAAACACCGCATCAAGCTAGATAGCAGAAAAGACGCGGAGTTCCGCCAAGGCAAGCAGAAGCCATAAGGGATGCACGCATGGGGACACAAAAAAGCCAGCTTTGCAAACAGCGCCTCGAAAACTCCTCTGCCTGGACACCTTCTCTGCATATCCGCTTTTAGAACTATCAGCTTTGTGATTGACCACGTAATCTAGACCAAGCCTACTCGCCGCACGCACCGCAAGCACCGCACGCACGCACTCACGTACGCCATGCCAGCTGATCCAGAGCACGACCTCCTGCTGGTCACCTGCGCCAGCGGCAAGCAGGCCTCGCGCCTGCTGCCGCTCCTCGCCGGGCGCTGGAAGCGGCTGCGCCTGGTGGTGCACAGCGCGGCGTCGCGCGCGCAGCTTGCGGCGCAGCATCCGGGCGCGAGCGTCGTGCAGGCAGATCTCTACGACGGGCGCGACGTGGCGGCGCTGCTGGACGGCGTGGCGGTCGTGCTGCACATCGGGCCCAGCTACCACCCGCACGAGACGGAGATCGGGTATCTGATGGTCGACGCGGCGGTGCGGGAGGCGCGGAGGGGTGCGTTTAAGCATTTTGTCCTGAGCTCGGTGCTGAATTCGCAGCTGCGCAAGATGATGAATCATGACTGCAAGCGGTATATCGAGGAGTACGTCATGGAGTCCAGCCTGCCGTACACGATCCTGCAGCCGACGACCTTCATGGACAACCTCCCGCTGCCGCTGCTGTGGCGGCAGGCGAGGGACGGCGAGGATCCCGTGTTTCGCGCCATGTGGAGTACGGATGTGCCGTTTTCGTTCGTCGCGCTGCACGATGTTGCGGAGGCCATGCGGGCGGTGCTAGAGGAGCGCGAGAAGCACTTCTATGCACAGTACCCGCTCGTGTCGACCGCGGCGCCGCTGACGTTCGAGCAGGCCATGCGCACTGTAGGCGAGAGGCTCGGAAGGGAGGTCAAGATTGAGAGGCTCGGGTTTGAGGACGCTGTCAGGGCGACATTGCTCAGGTTGAAGGGCACCGAGGAGGTGGACCTGCGGACCAGAGATACGGCACAGAGGATGCTGTTGTTTTATAACTATAGGGGCTTAGTTGGGAACCCGAATGTGCTGAATTGGTTGATTGGGAGGAAGCCGCTAAGTTATGCGGACTGGGTTGATATGCGGGTAAAGGAGGAAGAGAGTAAGGAGAGTTAAGGGAATTCTCGGATGTTAGGAAGAGACATCATCCATCTAAGGGAGAATCGAGCCGCGATCCGTTGAGCCGTTACTATTATATACGTACCTTCACACCTGTGGTCAACGCTGGAAAGGCTTTAGGATGGGATATTTGGTGAAACCTATATAGTCATCTTAAGTAGCCAACATGCCCTTCAAAGCTTTTGTTGTAATTTTTTTAGCCATACTAAAGTGACTGTAGCCATTCAGGAAAGCTGAGCTCTAACAACCAGATGGCAATATTTAAACCGTCCACCTCTCGGATGTGGCGAGGTCTATTGCATGATACCTGGTGAATTGGTGGTGGCGTTCGGTGTGATGCGGAATGCGGTGGATGAGAGAGGACGAGGTTGAGCTAGTCTGTGCTCTAGATCTAACGATCACCAATGGCTTGTGCCAAGATCCGGGGAAAAGGGTCCCATCTTATACAATGATCAGAGAAACAGCTGAATAAATAATGACTCGGGCTAGCGTTGGTATAGCAGAAGCTGCAATCGTATATAGAGGTACATGGCCGGCTCAGCGGCAATAGCAATGGTGGTTGGTGTTGCGGCCTAGGCGGTGGTGCCCCTCGTGCAGTAAGAAGATTTCCGCTTCCCGCGGACCGAGGTTCATCTTCAGCAGCAACAATCCCAGCAGCAATCCCAGCCTTTAATGGCCACCAGGCGTCACCTATTGATCAAAACATCATCAGCCCCACTGACTTTTTGTTTCTTCTTCCCCTAAGACTTTCTCTTCACAACCGTCCTCCAAAAAGACTGAGGCATGTTCAATGCAGTCGCAAGAGCGCGTCCACCTGCCTCCCTCTTCCGCCAACGGTTAATACCTAAGAGCTCTCTAAAGGTACTTTAGCTTACCCGAACACGAGAGACGCTGAGAATATTCTAACCGCCCTGCCTGTACAGTCCATAGCCATGGCTCCGGTCAATTCTCGAAGAAACCAGTCTTCGTTCCCAGCGGGTATGTTCTGTCTCGTGATCACCCTCCAGGCGCCTCGCTCTCAACATCAGACGGCTAAGACAGCTACAATACTACAGGCTACAGAGAAGACCACTCCAAAGGCGCTATGCTCCGCTTCGAAGACTCTCTGCCTCGTCTCCCTGTCCCGACCCTCCAAGAAACAGCGAAGCGCTACCTCAAATCCGTCCACCCACTGCTCAGCAAGCCCGAGTACGAAGCCACCACAAAGGCCGTTGAGGAGTTCGTTGCTCCCGGTGGCCCTGGCGAAGCGCTTCAGAAGCGACTAGTAGCACGGCGGGAAGATTCTACCATTCGCAACTGGCTTGCGGAATGGTGGAACGAGGGAGCCTACATGGGCTACCGCGACCCGATCGTCCCCTACGTCAGCTACTTCTACTCCCACAGAGATGACCGTAAGCGGCGCAACCCCGCAAAGCGTGCTGCTGCCATGTCCACCGCTGTGCTTGAGTTCAAGAAACAAGTCGACAGCTGCTCATTGGAGCCAGAGTACATGAAGAAGCTACCCATGGCCATGAGCTCGTATGAGTGGATGTTCAACTGCTGCAGGGTGCCGAAGAAGCCAGCGGACACAAGTGTCAAGTACCCATATCAGGAAAACCCGCATATTGTAGTCATTAGGAAGAACCAGTTCTGGAAGGTGCCGCATGAGATCGATGGCAAGCAGCTCAACACAAGCGAGTTGGAGCAGCAGTTCAATAGAATTTATGAGAAGGCGGAGAGGAGCGCACCTGTGGGAATTCTCACTTCGCAAAACAGAGATGTGTGGACAGATGTATGTGTATTTCCCTCTCGAATTTCTGACTGTGTTTTTTTTTTTTGGGGGGGGGGGAGGGGGGGTTTGTATGTGACTGACAGGCACCACAGGTCTACGAACGCCTCGTTGCCTCCTCGGACGTCAACAAATCTGCCCTCGAAACCATCCAATCCGCCTCGTTCGTTGTCTGTCTTGACGATGCCTCCCCGGTCACCCTGGAAGAGCGTGCGCATCAATATTGGCACGGCGACGGCTCTAACCGCTGGTTCGACAAGACTCTCCAATTCATCATTAACGACAACGGCACTTCAGGCTTCATGGGCGAACATTCCATGATGGACGGCACACCTACACATCGTCTCAATGACCACGCCAACAAGCTCATCTTCACCAACGCCCTAGATTTCGACAACCCGAATGTCCGCAGCAACCTACCTGACCCGACTCCCATCCGCTTTCACCTCACCCCAGAACTAAAAGAGGACATAGAAGCTGCCCAACGCCACTTCGACGGCCAAATCGGCGCCCACGAACTCCGTGTTCAGGCCTATCAGGGCTATGGCAAAGGCCTCATCAAGAAATTCAAGTGCTCTCCCGACGCCTACGTCCAGATGATCATCCAACTCGCCTACCACAAATTCTACGGCAAGAACCGACCAACCTACGAATCGGCCGCGACACGGCGCTTCCAGCAAGGCCGCACGGAAACCTGCCGCTCAGTGTCGGACGAGAGCGTCGCGTTCTGCAACGCGATGGCGGACGCGTCGGTGCCGGCGGAGAAGTGCCAGCAGCTGTTCCGCGAGGCGCTGCACGCGCACGTCAAGTACATCAGCGACGCCAGCGACGGGCGTGGCGTCGACCGGCACCTGCTCGGGCTGAAGAAGTGCCTCAAGGAGGGCGAGGAGCTGCCCGCGCTGTACCGCGACCCGGCGTATGCGTACAGCAGCAAGTGGTTCATCAGCACCAGCCAGCTGAGCTCTGAGTACTTCAATGGCTATGGCTGGAGCCAGGTTGTGGATGATGGCTGGGGGTATGTTTGACTGCTTTCTTCTATTTGCTGTTCCGACTTCTTTTTAATCCCCGCACAACTTGGTCCTTCAACTCGGTCCTTCAACTCGGCTCTGCCCAAAACTCGAGTTGTCGAGTTATGCTAACAATGGCATTAGTATCGCCTATATGATCAACGAAAATAGCATCCAGTTCAACGTCGTTAGCAAGGGTCTTGGCTCTGTATGTATTTCCCACCTTCGTCCTTGATACCTTCCTTGTAGAGCTAACACGCTATCGCAGGAACGCATGTCATTCTATCTCAATGAAGCAGCGGGCGATATTAGAGACTTGATGGTGCCGACGCTCGAAGTGCCGAAGGCGAAGTTATAGATAAACTTGCGCTCTTCCTGTCCTATTATCTCACTTTGGGTTGGGGAAGAGCGACGCAGTGCTCAACGCAAGTGTGTATATAGGTGTTCCTAATTTCGACAGATAGGGAAGGCGAGCAAACAGGTAGGCCGTACTGAGAGGGCTGAGGAAGTAGACAGTCTTAGTCTAGATCTAGATGCGCGTCGTAGTTACTTTTCTGCTTCTTTTTCCCAACTGCAGTTTGTATGACGCTAGTTTCCTTTTTTCATCACGACGCGATAGAGGCAGAGATGGAGTGGGGAGGCCGTGGAAATCCTATAGAACGGAAAGTGAGATTTCACACACACATGCAGCCCTATCGTCCAGCCTTGCATGCAAATACGGGGAAGGTGCAGCCACAGACAGACTGCTGGGCCAAGGCTGAGACACTAGCCTCGACCGCATCGCAGACCCACAAGGCTGAAGAGAACCGTCCCGCCGTACCTGTCCCTCCCTCCCTCGGTCTCCTTCTCTCTGCCGAGCTTAGTCGGGAGAAAGGCCTGAAGCACGGCAACCCAAGCATCTCAATCCCTCAGCACCGCTTACCTGCAGAGGCCCCCATGACGTGGACACATTCACCTCATCCATTTTCCCGCAAACATCCCTCTAAGGCAATTGTAGGAAAAAAAAGCCGCCCGGAAGCATTCATCCATTCATCCGTCCCACGCCATCATCCCCTCCCCACCTAGCGCCGCAGCCTCACGCAGCCCCGAACCCGCCAAGCCAGTCAGCGCTCGGGAAAAAAAAAGAAAAAAAAACCCCCGGCCCTGCAGCTATACACATCTACTCTCTCTCCTGCTTCTCCAAGCCCCAGCCACACGCACGACACACGCAGAAAGAACCGTGTTTCAAACCTTAGGAATCGGGAAAGATGGCCCCTTTTTTCTAACAGAAAAAGGAAAAAATAAAAAAAGGACTTCAAAATTTTTTAATAAACTCTATTCGCACGACTCGTTGGCCCGAGATCGCCGATTACCATCCCTTTCCCCGCGGGGCCGTGCCCTCTTTCCGGGAAGATGCTGATGGCGCGGTGAGGGAGTCCGGCTCTGCGCCTGCCTTATAAGGACCACGGTGAGTGTTGGTGGTGGTGGTGGTGAATGGCGATAGTGATGGTCATGGTGACGGTTGTGCTGGAGGTTGTACCGATGGTTGTGCGAACCACGGTTGCGGTAGTGGTGGGGGGGGGGGGCCGCGTAAGGCGCGCGTGTGCTGATGACGAGGGGCTGCTGATGACGAGAGCGAGCGCGCGTGGGACGGGGATTTGGGACCAGTTCGGGGGCGGGAAGGGAGGGGAGGCGCAGCAAGGGGCGGGGTTGTGCAGGGAATCAAAGGTTTTTTTGGAATCGGGGTGAATGTTGCGATTTGAGCTTTTCGGGAAAGTGATCTGGTGCAGAAGGGGGAAACAGGTAGACTGCAGACTAGGGAATTTGTGATGATGGATTGACTAAAAATGGGAATTTTAACAAAAACAGAATCAGATAACTATCCCTATACAGCTCTCAATCAGACTTAGTGCCAAGCAAGCTGTCAAGCCCGCTTTGACTTCTACGAGCACCTTGCGCATCGTCACGGACCTTTAGAAGTACCTTGCACGGGTGCACCTACCATATGCTTGTCCATGCGGGCTTGACAGCTTGCTTATTACCAAGTCTGCTCTCACGATGCCACCATCAGCCTCACCACCGCCCAGTTTCAAGAAATCGAATGGATTTGACATGAAACGTCTCTTCTAGTCCAGCCATGCAGCTCCGCCTGTAAGCTGCATGGCATTGCACGCCTGTCAGCTTATAAAGAGCTTAGTAGAGCTATACACGCACCGCGAAAGCTGCTTGTTTCAACCGCACGCCCGATCTTTCTAAGTATGGACCGGGAATCCTTTCATGCTATTCGACTGGAATCCAGGAATACGGTTCAGGCCACGAAGCAGCTGCATGAAAGCATCCAAGGCGTGCTCCAAGGCGTTTCAGCAGGAAGCCGGAGAGAGAGACAGACGGAGAGACATGTGAATTTCTAATTGAGAATGAGGCAGAGACTTGTGGACGCTGATGTGTAAATGCTAAGAAGAGAGGCGTCGTTGTCAAGGCACGAAAAGGGATACGACGTGCAGCGCGCCACGTCACAGCAGGCGCAAAAGAAGGCGGCTCTTGACTCGAGACTGCGGGGTCGGTCGCTGTAGTGGTTCTGGAACCCCTCTTAAGCTCTTCAGACGCCTTCTGCTAGTGCTGCTAACGCTGTTAGTGCTGCTAGTGGCAAGGCCAAGAGGGTGCACTTTTGCGGTCAATCGCGGTCAACCCATCAGCCCCCGGTGGCCGCGCTATTAGGTACTTGTAGCGAACTGCTTCATACAGAACACGGCACGCGCACACCATCACTGGTCAACTCGGCCGCCAAGTGAAAGCCACTCGCGCCGTTTGACGAAAGTTGAGGGGTTTGGGACACCATGGCCGCTTTTTGCTCGTACGAGGCCTTGAGGCATACTTCCTTTCTCTCTTTCACTCTCCATTACTGTAAATAGCTAAGAAAAGAACATATTGTAAAAATTAAGTGGATGATGAAGAAACGCCGCGCTCCTTGGAATGTGTTCCCTGCGTTCCCGTTACAAATTCCGTATAGCCTAGTTCTTCCCAGCCTAACACCCCGCCTTGATGCAAAAATAAAAATATAAAATCCCTGGCTCCATGCCCAATGCAATGAGTCGAAAGAACGCTGTAGAAGGCCATCCGTACAAACCGAAAAAGCATATGCTGACTAGTGCGGATAATGACAGGACGAGAAATTATTACAGGAGCATTGCCGCCACAAGCCCTTTACACGTGGTTTAAAAAAAATGAACAAATGAATAAACGCCGCCGTGACTGATGGTTAAACACCCTTCTCCCCGAAAGAATCCTGTGATCATTCCCATTAAGGTCGCCCGCTCTACGCCATGCGCCACCTGACCCTTCTGACGCCGTGACCATGATATAGTTGTGTAAATGACGAGGACATGAGGGAAAGTATGAAGACAAAAAAACTCAAACGCCAAATTGCCGGGGTATTTGTGCTGGTGCTTTCCTAGCACCAACCCAGTATTGGGCCTCGTGGGAGGGCTGGTTCTATTCTGCTATGCGCCGAAAGCCCAAGTCTAACCTGAAAAACGGAAGATGCGAAAAAGCGTAAGCAAGGAAGAGAGGGTACTAAAATTATCAACAAACAAGTCTAACAAGGGAGTTGGCATATTATCTAGGAGAGCGTATCGAGGTAGTCGGTCGGGGATGGGGGGGTGGCTGTGCGAGGGGTGAGGCCGAGTGGTCTAACTTGTTAGCGAGTCGCAGCACGCGGTTTGTATCCCGGTGTTGGGCAAGCGGCGCTAACAGTCCAAAGCGGACTAGAGTTCCCGTGTGCGCATGATCTCGACGCAGATCAGCCGGCCTGCAGCACACCCTCACATCATCCCTTTGCTCATCCACGAGAGGTCCGCTGACCATACTGCTGATAGGCCTCGTTGCCGGCTACTTGGCTTGCCTGGGGCGCAACATCTGCCCGTTGTAGCTGCAGCGACTGTCCAGATCCCGGCACCGCCGTTGCAGCGCTTGGCTCCAGGAATGCTCCGTAGTCCCAAGATGTGCGCCCCGTTGTAGATAGCCCCGTCGAGTATTGTGATGCCGGGTGGTGTGCGGCTGCTTGCCATGGAGTCATGCTTTGTACTGTCGGAGCCAGCTGGGGAACCGAAACTCGCAGGTCGGATTGGCCAGCTGATGCCTCCAGTCCTGCTGATGCCTTGATATTCGGAGACAGGGTCGTCGAGGTCATGCCCGATGTATAGGCTGTAGAGGCCACCGAACTTGAAACCGATCGAGGCGATGTGTTGCGGTGGAGTTCTGGGGCGGCCTCTGAGGGCCCGCCGCTGCCATAGCTGCTTGATACCGGGGTGAGGAGGGCGCCAGCCGTTGACGAGTAACTCGCCGACTGTGGAATGTTAGCTGCATGCAGAACCGAGTTTGAGCTATCAAACACATACGTATTTACTGATTATCTTCTTCAATGCATGTGCGAGAATCTTCCAAGGAAACACTTTGACGTCCTTTTCGATGTTCCTAGGCTTGGGATTCGGAAAGCCCATAATAACCTTGAAGAACTCTTCGCTCTCCGCCTTGGCCTTAGACACTGTCAGAGGGCGAAACCCTTCCAGGTTGCGTCGAATGCGGTTCTTCTCCTCCACGGTGAATCTGACGGCTACTAGAGACTCAAGGAGAAAGATGGTATCCACGCTGGTAATGAAGCATTCCTGTTTTTCCTCCCATAGGATACAGCTCACGCAGATGCTGTGTGGCGAACGCTCCTCTGGTGTGACTGCCTCGAATAATGTGGTGATCGTGCTGCCCGACTGACTTCTGCGAAATTGTACCAGGCGGCGCTTCGCATCCCATTCGTCTTGAGACCAGCCTTCAGCCATTTTCTCCAAATCTCCATCAATCTTCAAAACAGCTTTGGAATTTGGATACATGGCATAGGGATTAAAAGATTGAGGATGCACAGAGGCCGGTGTGGCTGCTGAACTTGGTGGTTGTATTGTCGATGTCCGTATCAGAGGAGGATTGGCAAGTGAAGCTGGAGAGGGTATAACTGGCGTTCTAGCCGGCGTGGCTGCGATAGAAGCCGGACTCCGGCCTGTTTGGCTCACCGTTGAGTAGGGGCTGTACGTTGGTTGGCTCGGCGATTGAGCCTTCACATTCGGCTGAGAGATGTTTATTCCAGATGGAATGGAATAGAGTCCCTTTTGTTGCGGGTTTTGCTGGGGGTAAACTGGAACCTGTGGCTGCTGAACCCTCTCGTACGCGCCCGAGTATGAAAAATTGCTAGGAAGCGCAGGTTGAACGTAGGATGCAGCTGGCGAAACCGAACTGTGTGCGATAGGGTAAACACTCGAGCTCTCTCTTGGTTTTGCGTACAGTCGCTGCGATGCGACTCGCTTCGCAGGCGATCTCAGGTAATCTGGAGTTTCTAACGATTCTGCTGAAATCTTTCGCTTTCGTGAAAGATCTTGAGACGAGCTGTATGTCTGGTATGCAGAAACGTCCGTGTACGTAAAATCGCCGACTTCAAAAACATCAAGAATCCGGCTGTACTCATCTTCCATGTTCAGAAGGAGCTGCATCTGGCCACTAAGGCATGCAGTCACCGCATGAGGCGGGATTTCAGTAGCGAGAGTGTAGTTGAAATATTCTCCTTCTGGTTCGAGCTTCGTGAGCGCGGTTTCGCACCGTCTGCTCCCGAACATGATTGAAAAAAATGTGTTCTGTTGAATGGTGAGGTCGTATTTGGCCCTAAGATTGATCAAAAGCTTGTCTCCAGAGCCACCTTTCGAAGGCAGGTAAGAAGTTATTTCCGGTGGCCCGGGAAGATGACGAGATCTTGCATCAATAAATGGGAATTGAGCTTGGTAACTGCCTGCGCCGCGTGACTCGTACGTCGAGCTAGGAATGAAGGGCATCTCTGTGGTCGATGATTCATGGGGTACCCGCGCCTGCGCGTCTGAATATTGCGAGGCGAATGAAGGCTGTGCAAAGCTAGCATAGCTTGGATTCTGATTTGGTCTTGTGGCGGGTTCTTCTAAAAGAAGGGTGTCAGTCCAACATTAGCTCTCACGTGTGCCTGACCCGGGGCCATCCGCCCAGGCCGCTGTGCTTTGCTCCTCTAGAAGCGTCAGATGAACCTCAATTTACTCACCATACACATAGGGTTGCTGAGACTTTCCGTAACCAGACATCGACAAGAGGGCGGCCGACAGATCAGCGACGGTCAGAGGACCACTTTCGCAGTCTTGACCGTACTGCAACAGTACCGGCTCTGAAGAGTCACAATCTTCGTCTACGATAAAGGGCGCCTTGACGCTTCTATCAGGCTGTGCTTGGAGCTCTAGTTAGCAGGCAAACCTATAGAGTGGTCGGAGCGTAGGCAGCAGCATAATGAACACGGGCTATGTATGACACAACCCTCGCCGCAGCCATGAAACCAAAAGGATGAGGAAAAACACACCTGAAAGCATCTACCACCGATGCAGGCCAGCTTGACGGTATTTCCGAGGCTCTAGGAATGGGCGAAGTAGTGTTGCTCTGGCTGCACCGTCGTGGAGATGGTTCTAGCCAGTCGATCACAACATGCAAGGGGTTTGCAGGTGTGGAATAATGTTTTTGGACTCTCCGTACATTCAAGTATTTGAAGCATGCGAAGGAAGTCTGAGTTCAAAAATGTAAATGTCGGGCACGGCGGGACTCGTGACGCAGATATCTGGCAATTGCTCGCTGCTGACAGAACAGATAGGAGCAGTCTCTAGAGTAAAAAGCATCCGGGAGAGAGGAATTGCAGGAGCACTTTTGAAGGGCCCCGTTTCTCCCACTTCCGATAAGTTCTGATCCTCGCCTAATGCAGGCTACCGCTGCCTACTATTGACAGGTTTCGGGAAGTTGAAGCACCTTGAAAGAGAACCAGAGTGATTCAGAGCGGGAAGGCTGGTTTGGAAAAATGAGATTTGGGCTCGTAGATGATCGAGTGTCGCATCAAAGAGCAGTAAGTGCAGCTTGTGGTCCAGAATAGCTTACCAGGTAGACAAAGAGGACAGAGACATTAGGCTTTGGAGATGGTCTAGACAGGTATGAGGCTGGGCGAAGCCTCGCGGTAGGAAGGTGGAGTGCTAGCTGCGGAGAAGCAAGCGTTAATAGAGGCGTGAGAGGGTGGTTAGTTACCGGGGTTTTGGCAGAGGGCGGGATTGGCGGACATAGATAACGACGATCGGCAAGTAATGCAAGGAAGTGAAGGATGACTGACCTCTGATGACTTTGTATTGTACCGATACCGTCAACCGGGTAATCAAGCGAAGTGCGGAGGGCTACAAGAAGGCTGCCAACCGCGGTACAAGATGCCTGCCAATTTCCTACCAGCCTGGCGAACCACCTACTGAGCAGCTGGGGCTGTGATCCGTGACCAGAGGCTTTGAGGCTCTGTTGAAAGCGAGATGGCGCAGCCGTCAGCTCAGCTGAGAAGCCCTTGTGGAATTTACCGGGGCGGCGGAGCGATCAGAGCAGATTCCGATGCGAAACTACTTTCGGGTACCGGCGAGGGCTGCCTGGGCAGAAACGTGCCGCTCTGTCAATGCTGCTGCCAACCTGCCACTTTTGCAGCAGACAAAGCCGCCGGGTTTCAAGGCTGAAGCTGAAGTGACGCCGGGCTAAATGGCTTGTAGGCAGAGGGCCCAAAGGTCGAGAGAGCGAGAGAGCGAATCAGCAAATCGACGGGGGGCCAAAGCGCTGAGTCACTTGGAGGCGCTGTAGCAGAGACAACGAGGGGGGAAGGCAGTCAGATGAAAATGTAAAACGAGAGAAGCGAAGGGCAGCAAGGCAGCAAACCGGGTTGAGGGGTGACGGGTGGACTTAGATGTGGGTGCGGATGTAGATCGGATTAAGGACGCGCAGAGGCAGCTCAAAGCGAGTGTTGTGATGGCCCGATGGCAGCATGCCGAAGTAGAAGAGAGCTCCAAAAAAGTCGGGGTGACGGAGGGCGGTGATATATGAGCTAAGCTGTCTGGACGCGCATCAGCACACATTATTACTGTTACGATCCGATGTGAAAGAGCATCCCTGCGCCATTCAGCGCAGCGAAGAGGCCTCTATCGGACGTGAATGGCCCCGGGGACAACCAATGCCTTCCTGCTAAGCTTCGCCTCAGGACGCTTTGTGGACAGCCATCTGGGCAAGCATGTGGGAGTCCATCAGAAAGGGAGGCAGCAAGAATGCCATGGCCCAAGGCGCATTACATGTGGTGAGCAGGCTGGCCCAAGCGATCTATCGAAGATCTATTCCTGGCGTGGCTTGCATGCAACCTTAAAAAAATACCCATGTCAATAGCCCCAATCGAGGACCTGCAGCAAAGTCTAGCAGCAGCAATAGTAGCAAGTAGCAAAGCAGTGCAAGTCGTTAGCAGTCCACGATCCTCGCTGCAGGCCTTAAGATCGACCACGACCACGACCACCACGGCCACCACGGCCATCGTGGTATTGCCGTATCGTCCCGTATTGTGTGCGCTGGTATCACCGTGGCGAGCAAGCACAATTACCTGGGCACCTAGGTAATCCACTGCTAATCCACCGCGCACCCCGCTGCCTCAACCACCCCAACGCCCGCTTGCTCTCCAGTCCGCGCCCTCGCCCCTCTGGCCACCGCTTGACCCGGGACTGGGAGAGATGCATGCGGGCAAACCACCCGACCCGACGACGGGAAGGGGAGGGGGAAGGGAGAGGTCGACAACGGAGTTCGGAGCCCAGGGTGAAGTGCTTTTAAGAAGCACCGCAGCGCCCTTACGCCGCCGCAGCTTCAGCTCCCTCTCTCTCAACGCATGATCCTGGGCGTCGGGCACTGGCAGAGATTATGGCCATGTTCGTCATTGTTAGACGCCGCGAAAAAAGTGTGTACGTGTGCATCCAGGCCGAGTGGCATCCGGGCAACGAACAGGGAGAGTGGAGAGTGGATGAGTGGTGGTGGCCAGCAGCTTCACGCCTCCCACCGATACAATACAGCATCTTCAGCATCCTCAGCAGCGTCAGCAAGTCCAGCAGCTTTTCGCGATGGCCGGACCGACCGGCTCCTCCCTTGCGACATCAGCGTCGGCGTTTGTCCCAGTATTCTTAGCAAGCTGATGCCGTATCACGCCGGCCTTTTCCACGAAGGGGTTGGTTTGGGTTGGTTTGGGTCTGGGTCGGTCTGGGTTTGGCAGCCAAGGGCGAGCTGGGAGCAGGGTTTGCGGCTGTGTCGATCGCACGTCAGCCTCCACTTTCCCACGTCAAAATTTTCCCAGAACGGCCCTCGCCTGCCACCAAAGACGCCTCTTTTGGGCTGCAGCATCGCCACGCTGCGATCGTTGCAAGCTTTCTCGGTTGGCTATGCAGCTTACTGGGCGACTTATGCAGGCACCGTCACTGCTCGCGCCCCGGTTATTCCACAACTTCAACCACCTTTTGAGTGCTAGGAGTGCTTCCATGTGTCTCCATGCGCCTCTATGCGCCTCTATGCGCCTCTATGTGCCTCTTAACCCACCCCAACCCCCAACCCCCTCCCAAGGCGGCACGTCGGATGGCAATGGGCGAGTCAGGGCACCGCGCTTTCGTCCCGCAAATCATAAGAACTGCCGTCGCGCTCTTGTTTGCGCCATTTGCCTGCTTCTTGACTCCTTTTGACCCTTTGACTCTTTGACTCTTGACTTTCCTCAGCAAGTAATAATGCAGCTTAGACCCCCGGCGAGTCGAGCAGAATTCGCGCTGTCTTGCAGTGCCAAGCTCCTAGGACAGTGGACCATCTCCCTCTATCTGATAAAGCTTCACGCCGTTTGGCTTGTGCCATGGGCTTTATCAGAACAAAAGATAATGCTCAATCGACGTTTGTTGGGTCGCCTTCCCGCCGCTTCGTATCGCCCTTTGTCCAAACGGAGGCTCTACCCTCCCGCCTCCTGGCCATTAAGATTTGAATTCAATTTTTAATTTTTTCGTGCTTTTGCTTCTACCGGTCACTAGCTGCTGTGACACTCCATGCGGCACTCCATACAGCTTGCCCTCTCTCCTGCATCTGGAGTCCTGCAGGGTTGTATGGGCTTCTGCGAATCTATTCACCGCCCTCAGCTTCGATTTCGCACCTGTCAGATGGTCGATCATGGCTTGCGCCAAGTCCTGGAGCAATCCCCGTCACAAAGAACAATACTTGGAGGTCCACTTCTGAAAAACCACTGGCGTATCGCATCTGCAATTCATCCAGTGACAGTAGATTACTAAAAACTCTAAACAAGCTGTCAGGGCCCAAAGCGGATGTCCTAACCTGCCGAAACGATGCTCTGCGGGCAACGACTATCCGAATCGCGTCTCGGATCGTCATTTCCAAGCCTTTGCCACAGGCGGTACTAACTTTGCTCGCCGCTCAGCTGCAGTCTGCTTCAGTCCTAAAACCCCCCGGTACCATCCTGTGTGGCTGCACCGCTGCACGGCTTCACGGCCTGGCCGTCAGAGATCCAGATCTCCAAACAAAATTCAACACCATAGGTATGGGATATTCGAAACCCACACAACAAGTGAGACTTGCATGGGCCGGTATGAGCCTCTGTGGCTATCCGTCGGCTAGCAGCGTGCACCACCGCCAAGATTACAAGATTACTGGATTCAATCCCATTGCCTGCTCTACCAACACTACTCCCTGATTGACCGTGATTGACCGTAGCTACCGAGCGGTGTGCCGCCCTAACGGCTTCGATGGTTATCTGTGGGTGCTCCTGTAGTTGCGCCCATGTAAGTTACTCGGCTTGTGTGTCAATACGCGCGGCTGCTAGGCTGGCTGTCCTTGCTACTCGGCGATATATTGGCTAGCTTTTTGGCGGTTGCGCGCGAGAAAAGCACTGTTTCCTTTCCGTTACATTGGCTAGAACCCACAGGCTTACTATAGCCTGGCCTGCGCCGACATCCTGTCAATTGAGGAGGCTTTCGAAGGAGGGGAGGCTTTGTGCGAGACCGGTTCCAAGAGCTGAGTTATTCTCAATCACCGGCAAGTGGCGTGTATGCAAAGCTAGCGTTAGAGCACGGTGGGTGGTGGATGTGGAGGGGTTGGTTAGCATAGTGCCAGGTGCCTTTTTACCTATGGTCCACGGCTGTGGTCAAAAGCATGAAAAACAATGAACAAGTGGTATACCTGGTATGCTTGGTTAACCCGGTCAATACAAGAGTCCTGCTGCACCTGCTGCACCCTGGGAGGCCACAGTCATCCTATCCCCATGGCCGATATCGCCGATATTCCCAAAACCAACTCCACCTTTCTTTTCACCTCGCGCGCTTCTCTAATCCTACAGTCCCACAATTCCGCCTCATGCCTATGCCTAAGACACGCTATCATCACTCCAATAATTAAATTCATTATATTTTTTTTTCACACGCCAAAAGTTTCAGCATTTTCTCTAGTCACACGAAAGTCTCAAAAGTCTCAATTAACGTCGCCCAGATTCCCCTGCCCGGCACCATCCGGACCTATCCGCTTCGGCCATCATGTTCTGTACAACCTGGTCGTTGGGCCCTGGCTGCAGGCAGTTACACCAACGCTGGTGATTTCCTTGACTGCAAGGGTTGAACCCAGCGACCAGGTTGAGATGAGGTCTGCCCGGAATCTCCACTGCGGGGCCTGGTGGAATGCAAGATTGTCCGCGGCGCTGCATGAACTGCTCGCATGAACTCCTGTGCATCTTGGACAGCGTTGGACGCAACGGTTCCCCCACGGTCCATGGGTTGGGCCGGCACCCGTGTAACGACCGAGCACGGAGATGTTGAGCGTGCTCGATTGCCGGTCTCTGATGCTGGGAGGAGTCCGCGGCCTCGATCTCAATGCCAGATCTAGGTAAATCAGTTCCCGTTTGCGGCTCAACCTTTCGCAGACTCGTTAGCAGGATCGTCATGCGAGGAAAACAAACATTGGTCACTAACACTTATTGGCAGGTTGCTTCCTTTCTAAGAACGCCACAACTAGTGGCTTTGAATTTGTTAATGCTTTTCCCGCATAAATCCACGGGAATATACCGCTTCGAATTCCCAAATGCCATTCACGAGTGCTGATCATCAAACGGTGCTTCAAACCCATGGATAGCACATCATTTTCACATCAAGCCACCGCTCAACCACCCCACACTGGCCAAGCGAGTGGAATATGCTGGTACATTTATTACGAATGAGGAAAGGCAAACGGGGTGTGCAGATCCTTTTGGGCACTGAGGGACTTGAAAGCCTCCACCATCTATAACTTCACTGTCTTGGTTGGGTTTCTATTAGCTATTTCCTGTTGGTTCTCCGGTACCCGCTCATTTCCACTGATACGAAGGTTTTTGTTTTGGCTCATCCAGCCAATTGTTTTGTTTTACACTAGATACCCACGGCTGTCGCAATCGTCCTACGTCAGGGCATGAGCAAACGACAGGTTATAAGCGCTCCTTGCCCCCCACAATCAACATCAGCACTAAATCTTGATCCTAGCTTTGCTGTGGATTGATAGCACAAGAGTAGATGTTCCATGCTGACGAAAGCCCCGACAGTTAACCTCGAGCCAGGTAGTAAAACAAGTTTCGTGATATCTTCTCACGCCAAAGTCTACGCTTAGACAAAACAGTTGCAACCGTTCCAATCGTACGCGGACGGCTCCAATCATAGCGGGAGACCGCTTCTATAATTATGCTAATCGATAGGGATATGCCGCCGGCTCGACCCTTCTGCTCCGGGAAACGCCATCATGAACTTCATTATCAAAATTACTCTAACACACTGCCAATAGCTTAGCAGGTCCAAAAACGCTATGAACATTGCCGTACTAACCGACGAGAACAAAGCAAGAAGCCGTCACAAATGCTCTTCCTTTTCTATTTTCAAATTTAAACAGAACATTTGCAGTTGATTCCGAAGTGTTCGATGAGCCTCAATATCTCTAACCGAATATGATTACGGCTATTCTTGACCGACAGCACGATAAACAGACCATTGTGACTGCACCGTGCACTAGAGTCTAGAATCACAGTCCGGGGTGGCAAAAACCAAGAGAAACTTGCCTTCTCCAATCTCTACATATTTCCATATTCAGTACTGCCTTTCCTAGACACTCAGAGCCAGACTCTAGAGATTTCGTACAGACAGACTATAACCTCTAGAAATCATCTGTCAGTCTTTGATATTGTATGACCACCCACTTTTCTGCTTCTCAAGTAGCATGTTCAGCCCTCTGTGTAACCATATCTCGTATTCCTGAACAGACCACTCAAATCCCCTTCCGTTTCCAACAGACAACAGCAACCATACATTTTCAAAACAAACCCCAAAGCTACAAATCAAAACACCACCCGAAACTAAACAACCAAAACTAACCACACAACCCCCAACCCTTCCCCTCCACCATCGGCCATCACCCTCAATCACCCCAATCTCCCAACCACTCAGGCCCCCCAATATCCCCATCTCCCCACCACCCGCCCCACCGCGTGACCCCAAAAAAAAAAAAAGCCTACAACCCAAACAAAGCGCGATCAGCCACCCAATCGCGCCTTGAGCCTCACTCTCTCCCAGCTCGCTAACACGAGAAAAAGAGCGGCATCGTCCGTGGCGCCCGTCTGCGGCGCCTTGACCCCAGACCGCTCTTACCGACCGACCCGTCCCGTAATATTGGCGCTGGAGGGAGAGCTCGACTCACCACTGTGTCGACTGTCCGGGCTCTGAGTGCGCCTGACTGGGGGCGGTTGAGGGGCGGGCTGCGTATTCGACGCACTGGCTTGCTGCTCGGGCGCGAGGGCCGCGCGATAGATGGAGTGAGGCGGAGGGGGAGAGCAGAGGGGGCTTCACTGCTTGAGGGGAGAGTGGTGGGTAGGTAGGTTGGGTTAGCGAGGGTGAGTGGAGTGGTTGGGGTGATGTGTGGAGGGGTGTACTTTGAGGGGGGATGGGAAGGGAGGACGGCTTGGGGAGGGAGCTAGGGACGTTGGCATAGGGCACAAGGGACGTTTGCTTTTGCTTCCTCTATATTAGTAGATAAGGTTAAGGTAGGTAACTATATACCACTAAGCCGCTGCACACCACACTGCACCACACCGTACCACACCGCACCACCCCACCCCGACGGCCGTGACATCAATCTGGAAAGGAAGAACAGGAAGCGCAAACGCAACAAAACAAGCGCCAGGCATTTCCGCCGAATACGGGGACGACTCTACGGAAGGGTATAAGCCAGGCGCTGTGAAAAATCGAGAACAAATATAAGAACAGAATGAGCAAACCAAGGAGAACAGCTGAAACAGTAGTTAGAAGCTCCTCTTCCCACTTCCCTCCCTCCCTCCAATCCCCTTTTTCCGTTTCCGTAAATCCCGTTTGGCATAGCCTGGTCCTGTCCGGCCCTGTTTTCCGTCTAGACCGATTATTTTATTCGAATCCGAATCCGGGGCATGACAGCCGAGAATGGTCTTTCTATGAAACAGAACACTGAGACACAGGACCCAAGCTGCCCTATATCCAACCTTGTCTCCTCTGCTCTCCATGAAACCTCCTCCATCTTAGCCCACCCTTAACTTCCTCTTCACCCCCACTCCACCCTAACCCTCCTAAACTCTTAACATACAAAACCATCTCACCACACCACACTCCCCTATTCAGAACGCCACCCCAACCGGCGTTCTCGGCGTCCCAGCAAACGACTCCACAGCTTCATAAGGCGGCGGCGCCCTCCACTCCTTCTCCTTCTCTTTCCCCAGTCCGAGACTCAACCCGCGCTTCCTCGCCCGTTCCCGAAACGCAACCCCGAACCCCTTAACGCCCTCCAACGGGCCTTTCCCCAGCTCGCTCGTCGCAGGCGTGTCCGGGCTGCTGGGCGAGCTGAGGCCGGGCGAGGGCGACAGCGTGCGCTCCGAGAGCGCGGGGGTGCTGGGATACGACGTCAGGGTAATGGTGGTCGTGTCGTTAGAGTCCTGGCGCGCGTGCGTGGCTGTCTGCGGGCGCGACGAGGGCGACGATGGCGACGGTGAGCGGCTAGAGTCGTGCTGCTGCTGCTGCTGCTGCTGCTGCTGCGGTGGTGGTGGTGGAGGCGGCGGTGGTAGTGACGGAGTACACTGGTAGAACGACTGCTGGTTTGACTCAGACGAGCCGGGCTTCGCGAACGAGGGTGTCGTGGGGGTCGAGGGCAGCGAGCGCTTCAGCCAGGCGCCGAGGCGGCCGAGCGGCGTGGTCGGGGTTGGGATCGAGGGGCTCGGTGGTGTGATGGGGTTGGAGGTCAGGGGCCCGGCGCGCGGGGGCGGGGGCAGGGGTGGGGGGATCAGCTTGAGTTTTTTCTGCGGCTTGGGCTTGGAGCGCGCGCTCGTGGGCTGGTTGAAGGCGGGGGAGGAGGAGGGCGGCGTCGGGAGAGGTTTGGAGACTAGGGGCACTGAGAAGGCGGAGCCGATGTCTGAGAGCGTCTCGGAGCGCACGTGCATGCGGAGCGAGGGTGCGATGGCGGGGATGTGGTGCGTGTGCGTGTCCGAGTTGGTGGTCAGGGTTGGGGATGGTATTGAGGACCGCAGCGCGTCGGCTCGCCGCTCTTCGACGATCGTGTTGAGCTCCCGGATCGCATCGTCCACGTCTGTCTTGGTCCTTCGCAGGCTGCTGCGTTTGGAGAGCATATGCGTTGGCTCGGTGTTCGAGCGAGCTCGGGCTGGGGATGGGAGACGAGCGAGATTGGAGCGAGGGGACGAGAGACTACTGTGGGTGCTGGAGCGTTTGAGAGACGTTGAGGGAACAGGAGATGGCTCCCGTTGGGAATCTTCTTGCGAGATTAAGAGAGAGTGAGGGCGGCCGGTCATGCTGCTGAGGCTTGACCGATTCGAGCCCGAAATTGGTTTTCGTTGAATTATAAAAGAAGAAGGCGTAGATGAGCGAGAGTCTAACTTTTGGTCTTTGATAAGCGCCTGCGCGGGAAATTCCAGCCCTGCTGGCAATTTGCTCCATTCGGATTCGGTGAAGTCGGGCAAAGGTGATAGCCTGTTGCTGGGGAGATAGATGGACAGCTCCAAAGGCCTAAAGCTACGTCTTCGGCGTACTGGCGTCGACTCTTCTCCTGTGCTACCTGTACCATCGAACCTTCGAAAGTCGGTAGGACGGCCGATGCTCGGCTTCGCTTTGGAGTGTGATGTCCATGGCCTGTGGCTTGTGGAACTTGTTCGTGCCGAAGCTCTCGAGGCCATCTCCCGACCCGTGGCGACCCATTGGGAAACGTGATGGGTCACAGAATGGCTCGTAGTAGGCCGGTGCTGTTCAGGTTCAGCCCTTGGGGGATCAACCACGCGAGGTTGGTTGTAGCATATTTGCATATTAGTAGCTAATATCCGAACGTCAGTCACGGTCTTAGGTGGTATGCTATTGTAGGTAACTGGACTTACTCTGCTCTCGAAGGCCAGCTCCATCGTGGTCGTTAGGAAGGTCTCGGGATGCACAGCACCCAAATGATATGGCCAGCCATGGGGTTTGCGGCGGCTTGACAGGTTGATGCGATGACATTGCCGCTCAGGCACGCATTTCTGTCAAGACTCACAGCGTCTAAAAGGTAGACTTTTGGAAGAAGAAAAGGAAAAGAGAGACAAAGCAAAGAGCTCTTCGAGCAGCGAGGAAGGGCAGGGAAAGCCAAAGTTTTTCAGAAGGGCAGGGCTGCACGGCCGAGAGCTTACAAAAGAGGAGCGAAACGAGCAGAGTATTGCAGTGTGCCATGCAGGATAGATCCCCCATCTCGAAGCGCCCAATAAATGCTGTTAGAGAGGTTATCACAAGGTAGTCGGTAGCTGAGGATGCCAATCACGGCGAACCACGAAGGAACAACGACGGGCGGCATCGGAAGTAGCGCCGTCTGTCTTGCCTGAAAGCGGATGGTGGGATGGGCTGCGCGCGAAGAAAGCCTGGCGGGGTGTCGTGATTGGGCGGGGTCGACACAAGCCCCTGGCCCAACGGCGCCTACGCACGCCCGCTCTACGCACGCCCGCCTTACGCACGCCGCCCTGAGTCCATGACAGCCGTTCGTCCTGTGCCGAGCGCTGGAGGCTGAAATCGCTGTCCGACGAATTGCAACTCACCTCCCATCAGTCCCGTATCACATATGTTGCGTGTGAACCCCCCTGGCGCCCGTGTCGTCGAAGAAGAAAAAAAGGGTCATCTGCTGCAGGGCTGAGCAGCCATGTCACATAGCCAGATGCCATTGGGAAGGTGAGGTGAGAAGAAGACGTGAGAATAAGTGATGTGAGCAGCGACGACTTGAGCTGGCCACCCTTCAGCGGGAGCAGCACCAGCACCAGCAGTACACGAGCAGTTCCAACATCCACGCATACTAACACTCGGTCCAAGGTTGTTTGAAACGGTCCCCGAGTGACGGGCGCCTGAATGTTTCGACTCTTTTATTGGCCACTCTAGTTTTATTACAACAATACGTAATCATCGACACTAGGATTAGTGACCATCGCCAGCCCCGGCTTGCCAACACCACAGGGACAGGCCTAGAAGAAGACAGAGAACAGGCAGAGCCAGGGTATATTGCTTCTCCGAAGTTTCAAATGTCTGCTTAATGTACTTCCATAAACAACGCTGACCACGGTTTCATCCCGATATTAATATCTTCACTGTGCTCGTCTTTGCCTCACCCAGCATTGTTTGATCCCCACGCATTCCGCTCCTCATTGAAGCTCCCGTAATGAAGGCTCCGCCGCTCTTCCTCTTCCTCTCCACTCCCCCGGTCATATTCCCGATGCTCCCACCGCTGCGCTTCCTCTGAAACAGGCGGGGCCCGTTCACTGCTGGCCTCATCCTCTCCATCACCAACCGCGAACGGAGAGTCTAGGTTATGTGCCTGCTCCGGGTTGTGTGGCTCAGGATTATCTGGATCAAATCCTTCACGCACCTCTTCCTGACCATCGTCCGGGAAGGCGCGTCTGTTCCATGAGCTGTCAGAAATTTGGGCATGAGTAAATCTGGCTTGGCTTACACGAAATACTTCTGTGGAACCTCGTTCCATCCTGATCCGCCTTCCTTGCGTGCCCGGACGCGCTCGACCTCCTCCGCCTCGTGGTCTTCGACCACCAAATCCACAAGCTGGCTTCTCTCTGATTTGGTAGAGCTAGACGATGAAGACTCGTGACGTAGAAGACCGAGAGGAGCACGCGACTTCGAGCCGGATGGTTCGCCGCTAGTTGAACTGCTCCGGTGCTTGCCCTTGTCCGCAGATTCTTGAATAGCTTTTATCCTGCTCTTACGCCGCTGTTTATTCTCACGTGTTGGCTGTAATAAGTTTCGGTTTGTCGATGCAGTAAGAATAGCGGGACTCGCGTATAAGCGACTTTCCCGAGTCGCGGTGTGTGCTGTAATTACTGGGTACTGCAAAAGTAAGATGGGATATAACTATACGAGAATGTATGCACTTACATTCCAGTCACCGAACTCCAGTGCTCTCGCACTGTCAAACAGCCGCTCATCCTCGGGATTCAGAGTGGGCTCGTCGTCATCGGAATTTGTTGTGCCATATTTAGCTGCATCGAGAGCTCGATTGGGACCCGGGCTCATCGTCCTTGCGCGACTGGATGTCACTTTTGAAAGTAGAGGCGCGTGTTCACGACCAGGCTTTGGAATCCAGTACTTTCCTTTCCCGCCTCTTTCATACCTCATGCCTTCCATCATGCGAGCAGTGCGTGATGCCGACTCCTCGTGACCTAAAACATCGTCGTGGGCATCGAAGTACCGGTATTCGTAGTGCTTGCCTGCGAATGTTTCCTTGGTATCCTCAATCAGATCTCTGGGTCCGAACGCATCGCGTAGAGCGTATTTGACTGGTAGGCGAGCCGCGGAAATTGTTTCATCAGCGTAGTCATGCCACGAGAAAGCGTACCAATGCGCGACGGCAAAAATAGGCATTTCGAAACAAATTAGAGCGTCTTGGATAGAAGCCGCAAGATTGTCAGGACTGTAGCCGGGAACATCATCCGGAATAGCTCGCAGCCAGACGAGTATGGATAAGAAGAACCCTTGCCAATATGACGCAAATATTATCCCTTTAATGGACAGAAATTTGGGCATGGGTCGGAAAGGCTTCAGGTCATGTGCCATGCATACCCAGAACATCGCTAGGGCGTACAGACTAATTGTGATGCTGATATTGTATATGAGGCCGCTCCAGAAATACCCAGAAGATAACCCAATGTATCCTTCTTGATAAGTCCCCGTGGCCTTCATAATGATTGTAGCTATGGCTAGTATCGGCTTCATCCACGTGTATTGTAGTATACCCCGTTTCACTGCGAGGAAGGTATGAGGATCGGAGATATCGACTTTAGGGAGGACATAGTTCAATGGCCACAGGTGCGAGACGGGCGGACGGCCGTGCATCAAAATTATTAAGGCGCGCTCACCTCCAATAAAATTGGTGAGCAGCTGCACAAAGGTATAAATGGTGAAGGCCTGCGCAAACGAGGTTAGCTTCGAAGGCAATGTAATATTTTCTAATGTCCTCACCTCATATACGTCGCGAAAGGGTCCTATCCAGAAGGCAGCTTTTAAGGATATAAGACTGGCCCATGATGATGCCGAGTAAATGGGGACCCTGCCTGGATATCAGCACCGGAATATTTGCCAAAGACTTCTCCACCCACATCAACAGTATTCGCACTACGTATCTCTGTAACAAAGGTTTTCTGTAATTTTTACTGCGACGAAGATATCAGTTCTGTCTGTGTCTGGTAATTTCATTGGCTCTTACGTCTGTAGCCACACGGATCTATTTTACGTGTTAGCATGGACCGCACTGAGCATGAGACTGAAGGTAGAGGAGATTATACGAACAGGACTGTGACAAGGGTAGCAGCTAAAGCTGCAATACCGGCAAGGATAACAACAGCATGACTAAAGCGAGCTCCAGTGCCGCCGTTAGGACTTGAGAATTCTCCAATACTTTGATGGGAGGCAACCTCCATTGTTGACGTACTCCCTAGTTCGAGCGTCAGGTATTGAGGGTTAAAACCACAGGACCTGGGCAGGGCGGAGATGGCAAGGCCCGGATTAGACAGAAGCACTAGAATCTAGGCATGCTCATCCCTCGCACCGTTTATTTGTATGCGAGTTGTTCGTAGGAAGACGATCATGATAGCTCACAAGCGTTGGTGTTTTGCGAGCTTGGACTTCTTGGCCTGTGACGCGCATCACGAGCCAACAGCAGAATGCAGGTGCCATCGACCTACACTATGGGCTTTTTCGTGGCACACCCGCCGACCCTATGGCTTCTCTATTGTAATGGCCAGGAACGTGCCTTATAGATCTCACTCAAGATCTCCGATTTCGCGACTTACCATCAATCCACAATGATCCTCGGATGTCTTCTATCATCCATTCGTAACCCGCATGGCGGGAGGTCTAACTTCAGAGCCCTTGAATCCGCAGACGGGCTTTAACTGGTCGATATATTTCCCTGGATTTATGATTCCTCTCACTAACGCATTTGCAGGGTCTTCCTGGTTGAGTTACTGGTCTGCGGGATTCTGTAAGTCGCGTTTTTGGTCTACTTTGTACCTTATTCTAACGTGAACAGGACTGTCTTTTTTCTGTTCTACTTCAATCGACTCTTTGCAACACTGGTATCCTATGGAATTCGAGCCTATACCTGGCACACATACCACGTCTACATTGACATACAAGCTCTTCAGATTTCGTTGTTGGGAGGTCGCATCTTCTTCAAGGATATACGTTATCATGGTCACAATGAGACAATACTTGTCCACAGAGGATATATTACATGGCAATACTGGCTTCGTAAAGTCAAGGAAGCAGAGTTATTCTCCCAGGACCAAAATGACCCCGGGAGGAATCGTTCCGCTAGCTCGGCTAGTGATGAAAGCGCAAGGAGAAGCAAGAACAGAACTTTAGACAAGGAAGAAAAAGGCGGAGTCCAAAATAAGAAGGTTCTCCCGTGTAGAATCTCTATCAAAGTGTCGGGCGTGGAAGCCTTTATGTACAATCGGAGCCCCGCTTACGACGGAATCGTCGAGGCCATGCGCCAAGCGGGGAATGACGGGGCGAACGATAGAGGCGCAACATCAGGAACGAAGGCACCTGAAAGTATCCGCAGTAATGCATTCAGTGGCTCTTATGATGGAAGGCTTGACGAAGGAGGCAAAGAACACAACAGATTGAGAAAAGGTAGAACGGCTGAAAGTGGAGGCCCCAGCACTCTTAGAAATGCCCACACCGAACAGAGTCAGGCAAAAGAGTTGAAGCCGTCTGCGCCTCCTGCTTTTCTGCGCTTACTACCGGTTCATATTGATTGCAATAAGGGCGCAATTGTCATTGGCAACGAGAGTACGCCAGCAGTTATTACTGCGCAATTCGAAAGAGCTAGCGGGGAATTCGATGTGTCTTCTTCTGGTCCCTTGGATGTCTATCAGCAATTGTTCAATTTCCAGTTTACGCATCCTGTGGTGCACATGAAGCCGAATCCGGACTTTAAAACACTCCAGCTGGATTCTGCAGCTCGACTTAAAAAAGTGGCTGAACAGGAAACACCGCACGAGGAAGTCACTGAGAAAAGCCATCCTTCTAGGAAGAAACGCAAGTCTTGGCACGCTCTTCGTAGCCTATCATCATTGTTCTCTCGCTCGACGGATTCGATCAGCGCTCACTCTCGGGCAGGCGCAGGGAAAAGTAAGAAACGAACACCGCAATTGAACATTCCTGGTCAAGAACGCTGGCAGGGTTTGACCCGCTATCTTGATGAGAGTCAGCGCGATGAGCATGATGAGTGGGATGCGGTTGAATACGCCAGGACATCCCTCATTATTGATTGTCCTTGCATCAATGTGAGTTTTTACTGGGATGTCCCAGGGCCTGTGCCCTTCGATCCCGACTATGCTGCATCATGCTCTTCCATCCACAAAGGGGACATTAATGGTGGAGCCCCTCCTGAATATGGGTTAGATGTTCAAGTATACGGAGGTACGATCAATTACGGACCATGGGCAGACAGACATCGGGCCATTTTCCAGTCGTTCTTCTTTCCGGGGGCCCATGTTGATGCTATCCCCGCTGCGCCTCTACGTCCCGGCGAAATTCGTATATTCTCCGTATTTAAGCTGTACCTAAGTATCGAAGATGACACCGTACTTCGTATTCCTGTTCGAGAGCCGTCAAAGGACTGGAAGTGGAAAGGCAAAGCGCACACCGTCGCAGGCCACGGGAAAAACGCCCCGGAGAAAGAGAAACCAAGAGGAAAGGGTAGGCGAAAGTCCGTTAGGGGTAAGCAGCGCGATAAAGGCGCGCCAGGCCCGAATGTCAGACCTTTCGCCTGGCTTGATATTAAAGTTGCTTCCGATTCTACAATTACTTACATGATGGATATGGTCGCCTCGAACAACGGCTATCGAAACAAGTTAGATGTTGACATGCGCGGTTCGGAAATCTCCTCTAGCGTTAACCATGGCTTGTTGTGGAGATCCGGCGGCTTAGCATTAGACTGCGACCTATCGAATCCCCTTAGCTGGAATCAACTTAGGAAATGGGCCTTTAATATTTCCTGCGATAGCCTGGAGCTATTTCTGCTGCGAGACCACCTATTCCTACTCACAGATCTTGTCAGCGACTGGGGTTCAGGACCGCCTCCTGATTACTTTACTTTTGTTCCCTTCCAGTACTTTCTTAACGTGGATTTCCACAACTTTAAGCTTTTCCTGAATACCAACGACTCAAACATTGTGAACAATCCCTCTGACTTGGACGACAACAACTTCGTAATTCTATTTGGCCAGCGGTTACGTGCTAAGCTGACAATTCCTTTGGGCCATTATCGGCCCCTCCAGAACGAGATTCCGTTCGATGTACAAGCTCAAGACTTAGGGCTCGAGCTTTGTATGCCACCGAAAAACTCACTAAGCACATTTGTTCGCTCGAAAAATGTAGCAAAGCTGGGGGGGCTGACCATATCCGGAAGCCATAACTATTTCACAGAAACGTCCAGCGCCAACACTGATAGGCTGCACCTTGATATCCATGGAACAAGGCTCTCATTGGACGTATACGGTTTTCTCATTCGTCATTTTATGAAGATCAAAGACAATTACTTTGGCGATGACCTGCACTTCAAGACTTTGGAGGAATATCAGGGCCTCCCAAATCAAAATCTGGCAGTGGACGGCACCACACTATCAGACCAACATGTGAATAAGTCTAATGACCTTGACGTTATTCTTTGCATCTCTGTGGATCAAGCCAGTGTTTTTGTAGCCTCCAATCTCTATTCGGCGGAGAATAATATCAGGGTGGATCTTCCATATGCATCAGCAGACCTCAGATTCACAAACTACTATATGGACCTCATGGTAAACTTCAGCCCATTGAGTGTATCACTTGGCGCATCGGTTACAAATCCTGGAATACCCTTGGAGCCGAGCGGACAGACCGAGATCTTCATTGAGTCGGTTGATGTTTTCGGACATCGGCTATTTGGACTGCCGCCAACAGAACCCACGTACGTGTGTAATTGGGATCTCAATATTGGAAATATATCTGGGGAATGCTCTAGTGAATTCTTGGAAAAGGCTGCGGGTGCGGCACGCTCTTTTGCTTTCACTTTCGACGACGACGAGAATGCCCTACCGCTAGCCAAGCCGATAATCATTCATGACTCAACATTTCTACGGCTCAAAACCAAAACTGTTCGTGTGTGGCTGCACATCGCAAAGGATGTCGTACTCATGAGTACCGGACCAGTAACTCTTGAATTTAATGACCTAGCTACGTCAACTTTCTCTCAGCGACTAAAAGTATTGATACCTGACCTGACAATAGCGTGCGTCGATGCAAGGTCTGCTTCACGCCATCGAACGCGTGCAGGAGAACGTCACACTGTCGAGACGCATGCATACCTCCAAACGACTTTGGCATTAAACATGCTTAAGCGAAAACTTGACTTCGAAGCAGAACGCGAGAAACAACAGTCTCATATGCGGAAGGAGGATCAGAGAACTCACCGAACGCCATTTCTATTACTGGAAGACCAGCAACTTTCTGCTAGCCAACATCCTCAAAATCAGAGTAAAGTAAATCCTCCAGCTATGCAATTTCCGTTGATACCACATCCGATCGTTGTCGAATCACAATACGGCTCCAACTCTGGCTCCCAAGCCTCTTCAAGCAATTCATTAAACCTTGAATATACCGACATGGGCTCTTCATACGATAGATCGTCGATCAGGGGGAGGCCGTCCAGGCCGGTACCCCTACGTTCTTCCTCAACTGGATCTCTAATACACAGTATCCGCAACGCGCACCAGCTCAGAGGCCATAAACATCCTGTTGCTTCTAGCCAGAGTAGGACTCTAGTAGGCAGATCTCATTCTCGTTCTGAGAGTGTCGATTACTCATATACTCTTCCCGGCGACGAAGAGCGGGAAAAGCGAGGGTTACCTCCTTCATCTGTTGCATTCTCAAGCTCTCTGGCAACTCCGTACTTTCCGTTAGACCTCGTCGAGCCCGATTTATCTGACGTGCCTCCTTTCCCAGTGGCTTCTGGAGAGCCTTACGACCCTGAAGACGATTTACCCATATTTGACGACGTTTCTATGAGAGCTTTTAACGAGAACTTTAACCACACCAGTTTTCTCATAAGCGCAGAGCCTGGCATCCGGATTCACTGCACACCTCACGCAATAAAATGTGCGGCGAACCTAGTCGATATAATCAGCCCTGAGCACCCTGAGGAACTCCTAGATGTTTTCCAAGTTGACGTGATGTCTAAGATTCTAGATCTTCAGAAGCGGCGAGAAGGTAAAGGAAAGTCAAATGAAATCAGCCTGCGAATACCTTTTACTCATGTACGATTTGCCAATGAGTTCACCAAGAATTCTGGTGAGTCGGAGCTTGAGAAAGACCAATATGATCTGATATTAGATCAGTTCAAAGTTGCTGCGCGAATAAAGGACTTTCAGGGCGAGCATGCTGGTGAAAACACCGTGTCGCTGCATTCTACTCTTGGCTCACTTAATATCTCTGTTAAGGAAAGATGTCTTGATTTACCTAATGAAGATGTAGCTGTTCAGGCCCAAGTGAACGATCTGCTGCTCTGGGTCTTGAAAGGCAAACACGCATCGGTAAACCTTTCTTTCAGGGCCTTTGAGGTTGCAACCGCAAGCAAGAAGGTGGAATATCTTGCTTCACTCATTCACCGTACCACTCGACTTGCACAAGAATTTGCTACAACGTTCGGAAACTTGAATGTTGAACAGCAAAGGCGCCTTCGCTTCCTAGCCTGGTTCTTGACCACATCCAAAGGCCAAAGCCCGGACCCAGCATTCTTGACGAGACCCTCATACGCCATACGCGCTGCCCGTGATCATCTCCGAAATCATGATTCCTGGAAGATCATATCTCGCTTCCGTTATATCTACCAGTGCTTGCCGGATGACCAGAAGTCAGAGCTCGGGCATTGTTGTCAGAAGAAGTTCACAAGTTGTCCGAGCGATGCTGAGGAACGAGTCATATCAATGTGGGATCAGTGGCGCACTTGGGATTTAGCACATGTCAAGAAGAGCTTGGCGATGCGAAGACTTTATGGCTCAATTGCTGGAATAGAGAAAATATCTCCAAAACCGATACCAGTCTATATTGACATCAAATCAGCGGGTATTAGATTGGTCGTCGACCCTGGACCGAAACAAAGTGAGGCCTCTATGCAAATTGTGGCGATCAATCTTATTATGCGCCCTCTGCCTAAGCCGACCGGTCTTATGCTTCTCGAGGCCGAGAAGCCGAAATCAACATTACTTCAGATCAATTCTAAGAATAGTACTGTGCAGATCAGTTGGGAAATTTGCGAGCTTATTGAGTTCCTCATGAAAATGTTTCAAAATGTGATACCTGCGGAAGGCCTGGTTGCTGGGGGAGACGTTGAACCAACACCGCAACAAAAAACCCATCATACTGAAGAGCAGCCTGAAGACCACGATTTTCAGGTGATCTACGTAACTGAGCACGCTGAATTCGGTCTCGATAGTATAAATCTGAGGAGCGTCTCCATGGGCAGGGATCTACAACTGTCCCTTGTTAGATCCGACAAAACGGCTTTAGGAGAGGGTAACACCTTAAGCATATTGGTTCATGCTGATGCAGCAGCTACAAAATTGCTTTCAAGGTCCCGCCTGATGTTGGCCTCCAGATTGGATCAACCAAATCTCTCTTTCTCGCGATACGACAGCGGTGATGTTGGGAATTTATCTGAAGATTTCAAGATCGCAGGTGTGAGTAGGATGATTACTGTTGAAGTTAAAGAGGATGTACTTGGTTTCCTTGAAGTCTTTGATTCTGTTCTGTGTGATGAGGTTGCCTATTTCCAACGCCAAGCTATCCTCTTCCAGGATTCCAGCAAACCAAGGCCTGTGGACTCAATCAACTCGGACAAGCGTTTCCCGAATATCACAGTCGCTTTGCTGATGGATTCCTACCTCATCGACATCACACTCTTGCAGTCCCTCACCTGGTCAATCTCTGGTGGGCCTGGTAGAGTCTCAGTTACTCCAGCTTTGGGACGGGAGACCACGCTGAACATTGATTTGGATCTTGAAAAACACTCACATAAAATGTACAGCAGTACAATTGATGGTTCAAATGTCATCGCTGCTCTGGAGCTGCCTCCTGTTAACGGTACGATAAGTGTAACACAGACCGAGAGGCAGACCACCCTAAAAGCCTCGGTGATCGTTGATGCTATTACCTTTCAAGCTTCGGAAATACAAGGACTGGTCACTACTATCAACAAACCGGAGATGTCGAGCGTTTTTCATACTGCTCGGGATGACATTGAGATTATTAAAGGTCATTTTAGCGAGATCTTTCCCGATACGGCCCGGACTCCATCTATCGAGCTTCCCCCTGCGGCAAGGGATCTGATTTTCGGGATACACCTTACGCTTGCTGGCCTGAGCATTCTTGCCAGCGCCCCTGGACAGAAACCTGGATCTGCAACGGCCAATCTTGCCCTCAAACTGGCTTCCATTCAGATGAAGGCGACAAACATTTCTCCCAACGAAGATGGAATTCTACCTCTACCTGAAATTACTGCTCGCCTTCAGCAAATTAGCGTAGAAATGGTGTTATCTGACAAAGAAACTGTTCGTCACTGTGGAAATTTAACATTCGGTGCTTCTTTCCATGCAACTGCAGAAGATGGCTCACAATCTGCAAAGAGAGTTTACCGCATCCGCAGTCCAGGCCTAGAGGTTAACGTTTTTGCCGACACTGCATCCGCCGTTGTTGATGTGTTAAATCATCTTCAGGATAAAATCAAAGATTTAGATCTTTCAAAAGAGAAGAAGTACCTTCGAAGACTTCGCCCTAAGAAAAGTCGCGCATCCAATAGAGACTCTAAGGTCGTTGCTGCAAATGCGAGTGAAGAAGGTAGCGTCAACTCTAGTGCGCTTTTCACATCTGCTTATTCGCTCGAATTGCTGGATATTCAAATAAGCTGGATTGTTGGAACTTCTATCACAACATATCTCGGCGTTGAGTCAGAAGATCTGGTGCTGTCTTTTCAACGAATCGACTTGTCGACAAAGAGAGACGATGCTGCTCGGTTAATGATCGAGGACATGCAGTTGCAAATGATTCCATCGTCTGCCGATAAGAAACAACGATCATTAAATTCAGCACTATTGCCAGAGGTTGTTTTCAATGTTGCCTACAGCTCCACCAAAGAAGATCGTAAGCTGGCTCTTCAGGCAGCAGGAAAATCTCTCGATCTGAGGCTGGAATCCCGTTTCATCCTACCTGCAAGTATACTTGAGCAATCGATTGCCCTTGCTGGAAAGAAATTCCGCGCAGCCTCCGCAACATGGAATACAACGCCCACATCGAGCGGCTGCCAAAGAAAGAGTCCATTCGGGAACAAAAGGTTGTCCTCACTTCTGGTAGATGCCGATTTCGCTGGTGCTGTCGTCCATTTGCAAGGTAACACGGGCTCTAACAGTACGAGCACACGTCTTGGCGGATCGAGAGAGAGCCGTACACATCAAAAAGGAAGATATAGCCAATTCGTAAGCGATGGCTCGACGAACAGCACCTCTTTACGTGCTCCCGGCGTTGCATTAAAGGTTGAGTACAAAGACGATGGCCAGGAGCCCTCACTCAATGCCGAATTGAAAATCGATGCATCTAACAATACTCTTTACCCAACTGTGGTCCCTCTAGTAATGGAAATCTCGAACAGTATTAAGGAAGTTATTCGAGAAACGGATGAATCTGGTGGATCGGAGAAAGAAGAGCAGCTCAAATCTTCCAGCAAGCTACTTGACGAAGAGAATCTAATAACAGCCGATCCGAGCGCAATTCTTGGAAGAACCCGCTTGAGCCTGGGTATTCGAATATGCAAACAGGAATTCACACTTAGTTGTCAACCTATTGCCAGAGTTGCCGCTACAGCACGTCTAGAGGACATTTATGTTACAATCAATAGCGTAAAATCCACTGACCACGGCCATTTCTTCGCCGTTTCTGCAGCATTCGAGAAATTGCAAGCCTCTGTACAACATGTTTACTCTCGAGAATCAACGTTTGGATTTGATGTGGAATCAATCATCCTCTCTTTTATGAACAGTAAGCACCTAAGTGGGACTAGTGGTATCTCAGCCATTCTCAAGATCAACCCAATGCGGACACAGGTAAACGCACGCCAATTGCAAGACTTCTTACTCTTCCGCGAAATTTGGATTCCTCCTGAGGTACGGCAGGCGCCAAAACCTCCCGCTCCGTCAGTTAGCACGGAGCCTCAGGAGTATCTAGTCCAACGCTATCAGCAAGTTACAGCAGCGGCAGCTTTCCCATGGAATGCGAATATTGCCATCGCAGAAGTATTCGTCGAACTCGACCTTGGTCAGGCCATCGGAAAGACCTCACTGACAGTATCTAATCTTTGGGCATCCTCCAAGAAAAACTCAGACTGGGAACAGAACCTATGTATCGGCGTTGAAAAGGTCACAGTTGATAGCTCAGGCCGGACGAGTGGGTTAGTCGAGCTGTCTGGCGTTAAAGTACGAACGTCAATTAGTTGGCCGTCGCGGGTCATCAGCATTCGCCAGACACCACTCATTCAGGCTTCTCTTGGCTTCCAACGATTGCGAGTCAAGGCTGGATTTGACTATCAAGCTTTCGTCATCGCTGACATTGCAAATTTCGACTTTCTAATGTATAACGTACGAGAGCAGCTGAAGGGTTCGCGAGATCGCCTTGTGGCGATTCTCGACGGAGACAAAGTTCATGTCTTCTGTACCGCGACTAGCGCAGCCCAAGGACTTGCTCTCTTCCAAGCTCTTGAGCGCCTTGTCCAAGAAAACCAGCAAGCTTACGCGCAGTCACTCAAAGACATTGAAAAGTTCCTACGTCGCAAATCATCTATGGTACCATTCCGCACGGCATCCCAGACACTTATCTCCACGAAACTACATTCAGACGCTCTCAAAGCGCCAATATCCCTCCACACAGACGTGGTTGTTACTCTCCGCTCCGTTAACATTGGTATCTTTCCCTCAACCTTTACTGACAGCCAAATTTTCATGCTGGAGGCCTCAGACAGCCAAGCTCGATTCGCGGTAGCGCTTGAGAAGGGCCAGATCCATTCCGTGCTCGGGATGACTTTGGGCCAGCTCAGCGTAGCTCTTGCCGGCGTGCCTCAACCCAAACACACCAAGAGCCCCAACGACATCACGGTCGAAGAAGTCGTCGAGAGCGCGCGAGCAGCGCGCGGAGGCACCATCTTGCGCGTACCAAAAGTCCTCGCGACCATGCAGACGTGGCAGGCGCCCGACTCAAACCACATCGACTACATCTTCAAGTCGTCACTGGAGGGCAAAGTGGACGTCGGCTGGAACTACTCGCGCATCTCCTTCATCCGCACCATGTGGTCGAACCACTCACGCTCGCTCGCGTCCCGGCTCGGCAAGCCGCTGCCCGAGTCCGCGCTCAAGATCACGACGCCGGAGAAGCCCGAGACGAGCGCCGCTGATACGGGCGGCGAGGCTGACGCGCACGACAAGACGCCCGCGGAGAGGGAGAAGATCACGGCGGTCGTGAACGTGCCGCAGAGCAGGTACGAATATACGGCGCTCGAGACGCCGGTGATTGAGACGCCGCAGCTGAGAGATATGGGCGAGGCGACACCGCCGCTGGAGTGGATTGGGCTGCATAGGGATCGGCTGCCGAATGTGACGCATCAGATTGTTATTGTGACGTTGCTGGAGATTGCGAAGGAGGTTGAGGATGCGTACGGAAGGATATTAGGGTCGTCGTGATATCGAACAGGAAAAGATTGCATTGAGAGGTATAGGGAAGTTGATAAATGTATAGATGGTCTGTAAGCAGATGGCATCAGTTGGGATGGTATGATTATTTGTAACATGTAGCTGTGGCATTACTTGGGAGGCGTGGAGAGTAGCTTCATGCTTTGTTATTTTGGCGTTGTAGACAGGGGCAGTAGTTACAAAACAAACCCATAGTAGGAATAATTTTTCAACGATCTAAACATCGATTGTTGCGAAAACTGAATAGAGGTATCACAACAAATGTAGCTAGGCATGCCATGCATTCTATTTAAAGACAACTTTAAAATTGTCGAGTCGAAGCTCGCGATTCTCCCAAACTACCCACGCCAAAAAACGTTTTCAGCGCCTTTATCCAAACGACACCAAGAAAGAAAAAAAAATGGTAAAATGTACTATTACATCACCGTTCATCACCGAACGCATTCTTTAACGCCTCAAAGTGGGATTTCATCTCCTCCGCAAGCCTCCCGTCCGCATCCGCGATAATCGTGATGACAAGGCTGTAGTTGTTGCAAAGGAACCTGTCCCTCTTCCTCTGCTCCCCAATACCCTTGCTCAACCTGGTCAGATAGGCTTCGAAGTCGCTACGCAGGCGACCAACGCTGTTAGAGACTGGCTCGTCATCACCAGCCTCGGAGCTCAGGGCCAAGATGCCCTGCAGCAGACTGGCGAATTTTTGGGTGAGTGGGTGAGGGGCAGTGGACTGGGAAGTGTTTGTTGAGGAAGCTAGGATTGATGCGGAGGCAGATGGTCTGTTCGGAAGCGAGGCTGCGAGGCGTCGGAGCGACTCACAATGCTGGTCGATGATGAGCTGGAAGCGTGGCCATAAGAGCATGTTCGTGGCGTTGATATAGCCTTCGACGGTAGGAACTTTGCGGCGTTGGAGCTCGAAAGCAAAGTGCTGATTAAAGCGGACGCAGAGCATGATGCCAAGGGTATCTGTGGTGGTATCTATGAGTTGTTTGGTGAGTGATTGACCGAGAGCAAACGTCGGTTCAAATATTGAAGTGAATGTGCGGGAGATGGTATGATAGTTCTGAACAGGACTGAAGTATGTTGTTAAGAATGTGTATTCAAATGAAGCGTTATCGATCAGGGCGAGATTGAAGGCCCGAAATGGTACTTCAAGGTAATGGGTTGTCTTTTCTTCTTCAGCAACATACGCCGTCAAAGCTGCGTGGGAGGGATTCTTCAGGAGATCCATTCGCCGACCTAGCGAGAAGGCATCGTGTGTGGCCGGCATCATCCTTGAATTACTCAGGAGAGGTGCGCGCTTAGCGTTGTCGTCTTGCCCCAGTACATCATGCTTATCGAGAGCATGAAGCTTCATCTTTTCTAAAGCTTTCTGATAACGAGAGAAATGGTTTAAGTAATACCAACGCATAGTGTAAACGTAGGCTTGGCTGATCTCCTCTGCTAGCTGAGGCTGGTGCTTTGCCAAAAAAGCATACAGGTCTTTGTACTTGAGGAAAGTTTGCTGCTGGATAATTTGGGCGTTGATACTCGGAGATCGAATGGCTTTAACCTGCGCCACTATGTAGTCCCGTATGCGTTCAACAGCCTGATATGATCAGCACCGATTTTCCGCAAACACCAATTAATCATACCTTGTTTATCAAGTCCTCTAGTAAAGGCTTTACATCTCCAAGAGCCTTGGCGTTGTTTTGCTCCTTTGACTTCGCATTGATAGTCCTCGACCGTTTCTCAAGCTCTGATAATGCTTTGAGAAAGCCATCATCAATTGGACCTTCTGATATCTTTCTTACAACAGCTGGCGATATGCTAATATCCTCCACTGCAGGACCCAAGAATTTTTCTACCACTTTCCGATTATCCAATTTAGTGTTCAATGCAGTAGAGCGAGACTGGAGCGTTTCGATTTCGGCCGAGACAGCCCCGAGATCAGATCTGAAGTTAGTGAGATACATCTCAACGGATTTGAGCACTTCATCACAGGCCTGCAAACTTATGGATTAACCCAAGCTAAACCCAAAATTCTTCGTACCATATCATACCAATATTGACTTATGAAGGTCCTCAAATTTATCCTTTTCTTTTCCATCTGTGGAATATGAGTATGAATCGATGTATGTGGAAGGAATAAACGTACATTCTTCAACTGATTGCGCACTATATGTATGTACACGAGAAATACGCTGTGTCGCATCGCTCTCTGCTTCTGCGAATGCTTGCAAACTTAGTCCGCGGAAGTCTATATCGCCCACTAATTCCACAGGCCTTGCCGCCGGAACACCTTTTGCGACACCTTCTTGCCCAGAAACAGTCTTTCGTGGTGGGCCTCCAAGTATAGCCTCTAGCACCTTCAGAGGGTCCGGAATGTTTGCGGGAGGCACGCCATTGCCTTGGCGTCTGCGTCCTGCGTCATTTGGTACACGTGAGGCTGTTAGAAGACTGGCTGTTGAAGAGGTAGGAGAAACAAGAGATAGAGACGAGGATCGCGGGTTCAAGCCAGGCCTTGGGGGCAATGGGCCCGGCCCAGGCGTAAGATAGGGTCTTCGTGGAGCTGGTGAATAGGAGCGGCCTTGCGGTGGAGGAGTTGCGCTCGGAGTCGATAGCGCAGAGAAGCGGTCTAGCCACATTTCGCTAGACTGATAATGTTGTTACCTGAACATGGTGCGGCCAGGGCTACTCGGAGGCAATCCTAGTCTTGCAAGGCAAGAGAGAAATCTGAATATATTATTCTCTTTGTTCTAAGTCTGGACTGTCGCAAGCTTCCCCGTCAAGGTTCGCGCCGTCTCGAAGCTCAGGCGGCGTAATATTTTTTCCGAGTCCTAGCGTGAGCCTCGATTTCTTCTTTGCTTCCCCTCGTCTTCGACAAATCCCACAATCCAAGTTCTCCCCATCAAACCCTCTCTTCAAATATCCACTCACCTCTGCTGCCTCTTCCTCCCATCTAGTCGCTTGAAGCAGACACTCATTTATCACCATGGCCGACAATGATGCGCAGGTGAGTAAACTGAGCGCCCGCAATTTTATACCCCACCTTTATCGATTACTGCTGCGAAAGTGCTCAGGCATCAAGGGGTGGGATTTCTTCAGAACATCGTGCTAACGCCATTTTCGTAGCATGAGCACACCTTTGAGAGCGCCGATGCCGGTGCCTCTACCACCTATCCCATGCAGTGTTCCGCCCTGAGGAAGAACGGTTTCGTCGTCATCAAGAACCGCCCCTGCAAGATCGTCGAAATGTCTACCTCGAAGACCGGCAAACACGGCCACGCCAAGGTCCATCTCGTTGCCATTGACATCTTCACCGGCAAGAAGTTGGAAGATCTTTGCCCTTCCACTCACAACATGGACGTTCCCAACGTCCGCCGCCAGGAATTCCAGCTCGTGAGTCCTGGCGCACGTTCCCCTCTCATCTTCCGGGCTAACAGCAGTGACACAGCTCGACGTTACCGACGATGGTTTCCTTTCTCTCATGTCTGATGATGGTACCACCAAGGACGATGTCAAGCTTCCTGAGGGCGAAGTCCACGACAAGATCACAAAGCTCTTTACAGATGAGGGAAAGGATACCAGTAGGTATACTCTCTGGTTTTATTGGAGTACACATGGCTAATGTCATTTAGACGTCATCGTTCTCACTGCTATGGGTGAAGAAGCTGCTATTGATGCCAAAGAAGCTCCCCGCGGTTAGATAACTTTTCGCGTTGGACATTCAGGGCGACCAGCAGGAAGCAATTCAGGTGGAATGTTGGCAGATCAGATTAGGAAAAGTCAGATGGTTCTACATTCTTTGTGTAGATCTATTTCTTTGTGCGCTATCTTGGCGTTCTCCAGCGCTATCCTTTCACCTATGCTGATGACGACCAATGTTTGTGGGTTCTCTAGGGTTGTCTTGGGTTATTTGCATGGCTTCACGCGTTCACACGCTGGGGGATACCTAGTTATGAATCTTTCCCCGTTCAAAAACAGCTATGATCTGATAGGACGAGGAATTAGACTCCTGTTGCCAAACATGTTTCCTTGAATTTTGTTGCTGAATTGGTGTGGTCCCAACGAATCTGCTGTGATTAAAAAAAGAGAAAGGGTCCCTTGAGCGGATAATGGAAGTATTCGCCAAGCAATCAAACGTCTGGACCAGCTGGCTGGCCCGAAAACTTATCGGAGTCGACTTGGTTCGTGCGTCTGAGAGTTCCATCTAACATCGTATACTGCGTCAGGCGCGCGTATTGCTGTCGCACAAAGCGTTGCGCGACTATCCCATAGTTATTATTAGGCGAAAACTATTGAACGTAATCCCAAAACAAGTGGCCTCGTTTGGCGACTTCCAGTCACCTAATGAATTCCGAAATGGGATCTCATTGGAAGAAAGGTGAAATCTGTGGAGTAGACAATTGCCGTTCACGATTATACACTGTTGACGAAAACGACGGCTATCAATACTGTGAAAATGGCCACCGAAGAGGAGTAAGTCATCTCACAAGCGAAGTGAAGTCCGTCTATCTGATTGTCGAAGTAGAATACGCTTGTTATTGGAGAAGATGAGGATCAGTTTAATCCACACGCCAAAAGACTACGTAAAAAATCAACTGATGAAACAGAGAAGACTTATCAATGTAAGTCACTTCTTCAAAATGGTTCTGTAGAGCCTTCAGTCATAGATCTTTACAATTTCTCTATTATAGTTTTCGCCGGCCTAAAATCACTATTTCTCTCCCCTACCATATCATTGTTCACACAGCAAAGCGTTCATCTCAGCATAATTGCTACTTCATGCCCGCTCACTATCATGAGTATAGATTTCAAAGGTCGTGAGGCTTTTGACCTTTACCTGCAGTGCTACCAATTAATACTGCGGCATCAAATATGGTTTATGGTGCATTCAAAAGGCTTGCCCGCTGAACTTGAGGTTCGTCTTAGGGCATTGAGGATCCCCCCAATTCCTGACTTGTGGTTGCTGACGTAGGTACTTAGAATATCATATTTGACCTTTGGGCTCTCCGCATTTCTACCCTAAAGGATCGAATAGATGACGCATCAGGAGATGAAAGCCAGTCGCAGATGTTCAGCTCAGCCTCCGAAGGAGAAACGGACCATGATGGTGAAGCGCCGCGCTTGGGCAGACGCGGGAGAAAATTAAACGACACTCCAAAACTCATCGACACGCTGGCTCTATGCTACCTAGGCACTCTAACGCTACGGCTACCGGTAACGTTGGGAGACCTTCATGATTGGGTCACAGAAGGCGACATGGTATATATACGGGCTATTAAGTCTATCCCTGTGCCCATGAAAGAGCGATTACCATCAGCATATCACTCCTCTCTCGATCCAAATAGCACTCTAAAGTTTGAGCGCCTGCATACAGCAGTACTTGACCTTGTTGTTTCCTATCAGAGGGATTATGGTGCCGAATTTCCGCCGCTCAACCATCCACTCCTCCTATACCGATATATGAAAAGGCTAGCACTCCCACTAGAAGTTTATCCCGCTGTTACAAAGCTTGCGCGGCTTTTCGGTTACACTTTCACATACCGTCTCGAGCTTACCAATAAGCGAGCGCGGATTACCGATATTCCAGAAGCACAGCTGATATCTCTCATTATCGTATCTGTGAAGTTGTTTTATCCGTTCGATGACGTGCGTCGGTATCCTTCTACAGCAACAGAACCGGCGGCAGCGGTGATTGATTGGGATGCATGGAAAGACGCTACAAGCAAGTTCAGGAAAACGTTAGAGGTCCCTGATAAGATGAAAGCTGAAGAGCTGATGGCTGTGAAAGAAAAGGATGTTTTCTCGATGTCTGGTTCCCAGATGGACCAATATCTGGATTGGTACCAACGGACATGGACGGATGAATCAGTGCGGGAGCAGGACAAAGACAGTGATTTCCGAACCGCTCTCTTCAGGGAGTTTCCTGTTGGGCCCAACGACGAACAAAGGTCTACCAGCCCGGCGGCAATCAGTGAGAAAGCGATTCAGGAGGCAGAGACGGAGAGGCTCAAGGTTGTGCTAAGCAAGTTGAAGGCGAGGGCCGTCATTACGGAAGAGGAAGCCCAAGATCAAGGAGACATCAAACGGCCGGGGAGCCAGTATAAGTATTTTCGAAAAGAAAGCGATCTTCCCGATAATGCTAAGATGTTCTTCGAAGAGGCTGCGAAGATATCTGGGCTTTCGATGAAGATGCTTGTTAAAGCGGTATTCTTGACTGAGATGAAGATCCAGCGAAGTGGTGATAGGCAACGGAAGGAAGAGAGGCAGAGAGAAGAGCTGTAATTACTTATACCCTTTAAAGTGCTCCACGGCATGTGATTATAGAAATTCCATGTGCTTGTAGTATGATGAAGCATGCTTCGAGAGGTATTAACAGTTCTCCAAGTGCCAAAGAAGCTTACAACACACTCGATGCGATATCCGGGTAATGCATTTGGTAATAGCTTTGGATACTTAGGATAACTTCGCAAATTTCTTTGCACAATTCTGAAGTTTTCCCCGCCCAGCCAAAATCCATATGGTGTTGCGTGCACGACTTTGTTCTTCCTGTATTCCTAAGATTGCGAGCCGAAGTCGATGCAAAAGTAGTATACAGCAATTCATAATATTTGATTCGCGAAATATAATATACTAGTCGTCATAAATTCAGAGAGGGGAGCTCTCTGTTTGAAGCGTGATGTTCCCGAAGTCCCGCCTCGCTTAGAACCCACTAGCGCACACTCAATTGTCTTGGCGCCTAAATCCACGACTTCCGACCTCGACTTCGTTTGACAACCTCACGATCATCTCATCGACGAATTTCGCAACCAGTAAGTAGTCGCAGCCCTTGCCTCTGTATTAACTAATTTGGACGCACTGGCTAATATCTCTCCTTAATTAAAGTGCAGATGTGAGTCTCCCACTCGACCTCGGTCCCGCGATGTAGTATCTCGAATCGCCACTGACATTTTTCCGCCGACAGCTTCGTCAAGACCCTGACGGGTAAAACCATCACCCTTGAGGTGGAGTCGAGCGATACTATCGACAATGTAAAGTCGAAGATCCAGGACAAGGAGGGTATTCCCCCGGACCAACAGCGCTTGATCTTCGCCGGAAAGCAATTAGAGGATGGCCGGACGCTTAGTGACTACAACATCCAAAAGGTACAGAAAACCCTTCTTTCCCGCCCATGCATCAGCCAGTGGGGTTTTTTGAAGTTGGGATATGGGTATTTGAGGCAATATGGATATGCTGACCTGGGTATCAACGAACAGGAATCTACTCTCCATCTTGTCCTTCGCCTCCGTGGTGGCATTATTGAACCCTCCCTTAAGGCCCTTGCCTCCAAGTACAATTGTGAGAAGATGATCTGCCGCAAGTGCTACGTATGTGATCCCCTCTATTATCTTGTTCTTGGTCACGGAGGGTCTACCGAGTTTCTATGGATCAAATTCTCCGGCTCTTCCGCATCTCCGACAGACAACAATACTAACTATCAATTTAATTCAGGCCCGACTTCCCCCGCGTGCTGTCAACTGCCGCAAGAAGAAGTGCGGCCACAGCAACCAGCTACGACCAAAGAAGAAGCTGAAGTAGATGTGTGTGTTGAGGGTGTGGAGAAATGGAGAGAACGGTTACTTTATCAGGAGGCGTTGCATATTTGGCGGCCAGTTTCGGGGTTGTAGACTAGCCCTCAGAATTTTCCTTGCATCTGACAACTCGGCCTCCAAACGCTTCATAATGGTTTTGACTAGTGATTGTTTGACCGCTTGCGTTCGTCTCATTACCGGAATCTTCTGACCAGTCCGCTTCACTTACGGATTCTCCGATGGCAATGGAACCAGACGGCGTCCTCCACCTCTTAACAGCAAGTTTGGTGGCGCAACTGACTCGTCAATCCGTCTGAAGACTATCCTGCAGATCAAAGAGCTTAGATGAATAAAACCCGAAGACTAGCACCACTGATCATTATCCCACTCCTTTGCGATAGTCCATTAAGCCCATAGTTAATTCCCAATAAAAATCCGAGAATATAGCATCACGTGCTTTCGCGTTTCCTTGGTGTTGACGTCATACATCACGAAATTGTCACACGAAACGTGAATTTTTGAAATTTCTTTGGAATGCCTGTCCACTTTTCGAGTACACGCTACATCCACCACCTCGTTTCTCTGATATAACCAGCTCCACACACATCAAGAACTACATGGCTCAGAAAACCTAAGCCAGCTATGGAGTACAATCCACACAAGTCCAACGCTAAAAAAAAGACACGGTGTTCAAGAGACAGGTAGGATATATAGACAGCAACGCTGACAACAATGCCACCGGTCGTGTCTAATCGAATGAAAACACCCTCCCGACCTCGGAAACCCGTAAGGTACAGTAACAGGAGCACAAGTTTGTCTAACGCCCGAAAATGCAAAGATGGGGTTGAGAGGGAGATGGGGCTGGGAGATTGAGTTGGCCTGTGCCGAAAAGGCAAAATTTGGTTTGAATCAGCATAGACATGAAATGTTGTGGTATCAAAAAACGCCGCGCTATGCTGTCGCGAGAAATAAAGAAATTTCAGAAGAAAGGTGAAAGTGGAAGGGGTATTTGATTGAGTGTATAATCGTGTTTTCGGCGCCACGATTTGAAAAAAACTGTACAATAGCCTGCAAACAGCAATGTGAAATGTCGCGGTCTCGTCAACAAAAAACGGAGCCGGTGTCTGTATCAATGGCGCGGTCTCTTCCAGTAGTATTGCTATTAATTGTCAGCATACGAATTCGCCTATTGGAGCGAGCTCCGTCCTTCTCAATTGAAGACTTACCTTATGAGACTTTCGCACCGCCCTAAGCCCTGTCCCACCAATGCCTCCAACAACGGCATCTCGCCTCACCTGATCAGAATCCATCTCCGGCACGTAATAGAACTCGTTCTCAAGCTGTTTACCGGCTGCGTCCTTGCCCTCGCGGTTGATTTCACCAATGCAAGGGATGCTGTCGAGAAGCCTCTTAAGCTCGGGGGACGTGAGCTGCGTAGACTCTGTGGCCTCGGCAGAGTCGGAGTCCTTCCCCGGGTTGGGGGAGGGAATGCCTCTTTTAAGCTCTGCAGGTAGGTTGCCAAGAATGGTGGAGAGTGGGATGGAGTGCAGACGCGAGAAAGCAAGCTGGTTGATGACATGGTTCTTGATTGGCGATTCGTTTAGTCGACACGTCGATTCAGAACTTGTATGTCGCTGTGGAGAGCGTGAGGATGTCAGTGGGCGGCGGCGGCGCATGGATTGGGTGGGTGTATTGCCGCTGCTGAAAGAGTTGAGGGATGCCATTCGTGGGAGGAGATTCTCGCCAAAGGGACCGAAGGAATGGATGATTGGGTCGTTCTCTTCATCACCATCTGAGAAGTCATCGGAGTGGAAAGAAGATAGCACGCTGGACTGAGAGGCCTTGGCGTCATTGGCGGATACGGGCCGTGAGAGGGACGAACGAATTGGAGACTCTGTAGCAGCAGCGATATTACTCCCGTTGTCCTCTCCAGCATCAGCATCTTCATACACTTGAACCGCTGCATGAGATTGAAGATCAGAATCCGAAGCTAGGAACGTCGAGGAAGCATTAAAGTTAGGCTGAGCGATAGGACTTGGAGAAATTGGCGATCTTGGAATAACTGGAGGACTCGAAGCAAAGTGTTCCTGAAAAGGACGGCGCAATGGCGAAGATTCCTCGTTCCAAGTCGAATCCGAACGCTGAGAGTCCATCGATAGTTTCCTTTCCGTGTACGGCCACGCGATCAGTACGCGAGCATCCTGCACATCCAACATGACCTCTGCCTCTGGTTTCTCAGACACAAACGATTCTCCCTTGCTCAATTCATGCACTTGTCCCCTACAATGCACCTTCGCTCCATTCCAGCCCAAGCACTCTATCACAACTTGACCGTGTTGGCGGGACGCGTTCGGGGCATGGTAAACGGCTTGGATGTGGACGCGTGAGATATGGCGATTCGCCGACAATTGGTAGTCAGAGGAGTTTGAAGATCTGCCCATACGAACGGGTTCGCCGTTCACTGGAAGATCGATCGAAGGCACAGCTCCTAGAGGCATACGCTCCGAGAGCGTCGACATAGTACGCTGAAGGCCGGGGCGGACATGACGCGTTGGTGAAGAGGGCAAGATACCCGTAGACGAAGTAGGTACTGGCGTAGGGTAATACTTGAGCTCTTGTTTTGGGTGAGAGGGCGAGTCCTCGTTATATTTCCGCTTCGCCGACAGAGGTCGTGGAAATGGTGAGGACGAGAGAGGCTCGAATGCAGGCAGCAACGATGGCTTCCTTACAGGCTCAGGCAGCTCTGAAGATGTGATAGAAGGTAATTGAGAACCTTCCCTGCTAGGTGAGGAGTCCATAGCGTGAAGAATCTGTGTAGACGCGATCAAGGGCTTCTCTGGCCTCTCCAAGCACTGGTTGATATGCAGCGCGATGAGAGCGGCTCAGATGAACGGAGACGCGATATATTAGTAGTTGAAATGGAGAGGATGAGGAAGGGGATGGAAGGAAGTGTTAGGACAGCGAGGCCATGAGGTCAATTGAAGAGGGAGAAGGTCACGTCTGCAAGGCCCGGGGCCGTGAGCTTTGTAGACGCGGTTGTGGGTTTTTGGTCAGACACGCTACTAAGCTTGGAGCAGTGACCAAGGAACTTCTTCGTGCTGAGCACAACTCAAAACATTATTCACCCACAACAGATTAAGTAGTTTTGTGCGGATGCAATAATTAGAAAATTAGGAGGAATCGAAGGCATCTTGCAATTCTCCAGCTCTATATAAAATCCTAGCGTTGCATACGTCCCGGGATTTTGAAGCTGATTCTGCAAACCTATGCAAAAGTACATTACACATAACTTTTATCCCACCTTCTGTCCTCAGATGTCGCTATCTTATTTTCGGCCCGAATACGCTAGCCCAGCCCCTCAGCGCTGCATGTCATTATTAGGCTTCCAGGCGCGTTTACTGGTGCACTTCTTACGCGCCGTGATGTGATCTTCATGCAGCGGGCTTCGCAAATATCCTGAAGAATCAAAGAGCTGAAGAGCTGGCTACCTCCCAGCGGGGTTCTGTAAGCTCCATTATTACAAGTTCTGGTGTTCGGTGCGGAGCTCTTGCAAAAGAATCAGAAATTTCCCAATTGTGTCTCACATACCGCTTTTTAGTGAGCATCCTTGATGTCCTCGTGTTCTGCAAGATTGCAGATGACCCACTCTACATACGGAAGATTTTTTTTTCCTTCGGCAATTCCAGAGTTCGCACGCGAGCTAGTTGCGCGGTCCCAGCCCCAGGAGAACGAAATAGACGCGTCCTAAAACTGTGATAATGACCGCCTAGGGTTATGAGGCAACCTGTTTCAAATTGGTGATGCGAGCGGGTCGGCCTTCTCGCGACGAAAAATCCTATCGTGAACATGGATGCAGTTATACAGGTACCAGGGCTAAATCTGCTCAATTCATCTATCTTTGCAGTAGTTGGTGGGCTCTCCAAAATCTCGAATCTTTACCATCTATACCTTCAGATATCTATTGGAACAGTTTCTTTAGAGACCTAACGGTTTACTGAAATAACTTGAAAATAATTAACATCATCCCAGGCGCGTGGTATAGAGATGCAAGATGCAAGGCCTGATGCAAGGCCTGGCTGTGACAGCCGAGGGTGGCATACTGTAATTAAGGTTTCTCCGTTCCGCGCCGGCGGTGAGATTTCACACGGCAATTCAAACTACGAACTTTTTTTGCGGTGCAGCTTGAACAGTATCACAGTACGAACAATGGCGAAAACGGAGACTAGACTCACGACTAAGGTCATGGAGGGGACGCCATATCAACTGGATCCAAACCAGGTATGTTTGTCATGGTGTTGCGCTTGATAGGCGCTGATCCTGAGGTTTTTTCAGACTATTCGCGCCGCCGAAGCATTGGTCAAGCATATCAAAGCGGAGCAGAAACGGATAGGGAGTTCTGCGACCAAGAAGAGCCTACTTGCAGAGGGTGACTCGAGCGAGGATGATGCAGCCGATGAGGAGTATGTGCCAGTTTGGTTGATTCTGGGAACAAAAAAGCATGTCGTAGACCAGAAGAGACTGAAGCCGTCAAAAATGTATGTTTACTCCATTACTCTGAGAAAATCTGAAGAGTTTTATATTAATTCATGATACAGCGTTCTCCCTCATCCCATCAATACCTCGCCTACAACCCGCATTTGTCTCATAACCGCAGATCCCCAACGTTCCTACAAAGACCTTGCCGCACACGCTTCCTTCCCCAGCTCTCTTTCCTCACGGATTAATCGGGTTATTGGCATTACAAAACTCAAAGCAAAGTATAAGTCGTACGAGAGTCGGCGCCAGTTGCTCGCTGAGTACGACGTCTTTCTGGCCGACGATCGCATTATCACGTATCTTCCCAAGACGCTAGGCAAAATCTTCTACAAGGGAACAAGCAAGCGACCAATACCTGTTAACTTGGCTGCAGGCGTCAAATCATGGAAAGATAGCGAAGGGAAGAAGGTGAAAAGTGAGAAGGGCTCTTCAGCTGTGGGTGCGCCGCAGAATGTAGCCCGTGAGATCGAGGCCGCACTGCAAGCTGCGCTGGTACACATTTCACCATCTGTGACGACGGCGATTAAAGTTGCGAGAGCTGGCATGGCGCCTCAGGAGATTGTGGAGAATGTAGAAGCAGTCGTGAATGGATTGATGGAGAAGTTTGTTCCGAAGGGGTGGAAAAATGTAAGATCGCTGCATATCAAAGGCCCGAATACCATGGCTCTTCCCATTTGGCTGGCGGACGAGCTATGGGTTGGCGAAGAAGATGTGCTAGAAGAGAAGTGGAAGCCTGTGGAGGGTGCCAAGGACCATAAGAACGAGAAGAAGAGGAAATGGGAAGAATGGGAGAATGAGCTATTGGAGGAGGGAGATAAGCCTGTTAGGAAAGTCAAAAAGAGCAAGGAGCAGAAGGCGGAGGCTGATGATTTGGCAAAGGAGGCCGCACTTCGAAAGCAGAAGCTTAAGAAACAGAAGGAGGAGGCCTTGAAGGCAATTGAGGCACCACCAGTCAAGGCGATTGAGGGGACGGAGAAGAGCAAGAAGTCGAAGAAAATTAAGGCTGTTGCAGCTTAGTGGCGGTTATATGCTAGGCTAGTAAGGCGTTTAAGGAGTACGATATCAATGGTCGGGCTAGTTATGTTCGAAATTTCATATTATACACAATTCATACACTTCGCATTATCCTATACAAGCGAGCGCTGCAGCGCCACGTCCTCCCGCTCAAAACGCCATCACAAGTCCAAAACGGTAAACATAATTGACTACAGCTCTCCTGAGCTGTCTGCATCCTGCATCACTATTTCCTCGGCCTCCCTCCCCTTGCCCTCCACAGGACTAAAGAAATCTTTGAAGACCTTCACCAACAGCTCATCACTCAACTGCATATGTCCCCCTTTAGTCTCTCTAAACACCAAACCTCCCTTCTCGTCCAACTTCCTTAATCCCAGCCAGTCCTCCTTGTATATTGTCCGATTCCGCAATGGTGTCACAATCCCACTAGTAAGGTTCGTCACTTGCGCAAACCACCCGCTCTCCTTTGGTATCACCGTCGTATCGTCCTTGAACAAGTACATGACGAACTTATTCAAGCTAGCAAGATTCGTAGCGTATTTGGTGTTCTTCAGAACACGCTCGTTGTTGATATCAGCCAGGAAATTCGAATTTTCGAGATACTCAGGCGTCGGCTCCCCGGTGCTCGTATTGCACGAACGATAGTATTGCGCAGGCACAAGCCGCGATTGAACGTAGTTCGACCAAGTATTCACCCTTAGCAACGCCATGGCGCCTTTACAGAGCCAATCCGTAGGCGCGCAAGCCTGGAACTCGGCAATCCCGTTATGCTGGCTCCCGAATGTGACCAAGTTCCGCACCGGCGGGTTGTTGCATCTCTCCACATATCCTCGGAGGAACTGCCCGCCTTGCGAGAATCCCAAGGCATTGACGGCGGGCGCAAGCGAGATGACAGGGTGCATGGCTAGCGTGTCGCATACTTGAGCCAGCTGCTCTGTGAGATTGCCGAAGAAGGTTGCGGTGCGGTCGGAGCCTGGATCCTCGTCAAGTCGGATGTTGTAGACGTATGTGCCGGGGTTCGTTTCGTTGGCGAGTTCGCCAACAGAGACGAGCCCATCAGCGGCGTAGTTGTCGCCCAGGCCGTGCCAGATTATGAGAGGCAGAGGTCGGGAGGGTTTTGTGAGAGTGGAGGGGATGGCAGAGGCGGAGGCGGAGCTTAGGAAGAGAAGAGTGGGAACGGAGAGATGGATTAGAAGATTCATCTTCAAGGGCCCTAGAAATAATCAGAGAATAAACATGGATATAGTTATTCGCGGAGAATAAGAAAGCGTGTGATGCGTTGGTGGTGGAGCTGAGCTCGATGAGTTCACTTACGAGATGCCGCGCAGGGTGGAGATCTTCTATGACGTTCGCAGTTAGCGCCACTTGTTAGCGCCAACGTCTTTCAACGACAAGGCTGACTGCCAAATTATCGCTCTCCAGGTCTACATCAATAAATTCAGCATAGGAAATTTTACACAAGAATGCCTCCTAAACGCCTTCGGGTCTTCCATACCTCGGCCGCGCAGTGATTTTTGTGTCAGGCGCCAGACCGCCCAAGATATCAAAATAGTGCAAATTCCAATCACGACGTTGAGTACTAGACCAATCACGCTGATTGTGTCGCTTACGGACAGAGAGCGACGGAGGATGGCTGTCATAATAATTGCGATGAAATATCAACAAAGTGGCTGTAGGTTGGGTGAACCAGCAGAGGACTATTTAAGGACTTGAGTAGGTGCAACTGCGGTGCCAGGTCTGGGCGATCGCTTACACTAGTCATTGCGCTGATCCCTGGTACGCGGGTGCGCTCGTGCATCGATCTGATATTCTCTTCGCCTCACCGAAATCGCCGCAACTTGTGCTCGGCTTGTACTCGACCGTTGTACAGCGGCCGCTGTGGGATAAAGGAGGTACATCTATTGCCGCCCGAAGTGTATTAAGTGCAGCAAGCCTCATTGACACCGCCGCCTCTCATTCGCCTGCAAGCGACGCACGCCCCTCAACAGCAAAACTCTTTCTCCACCGCCAGCCACTTGTCACCGTGAGAGCAATCCAGCAACGTCCGATTCTTTATCAAGCTTGGAGAAACCCCTCGTGATTAGCTTCATTAAACTTCTAACACGCCTCTGGAAACCTCCAAGGGGCGTGACTACAGCGTCTCCCACCCTAGTCGGCATCCCTTGTTGACAGCAGCGATGCCTGCTTCCCTTGCACTGTCAGGGCTGTGAATCCTCCGACAACCGTTCCGTCCTTCTGACACCTTGTCACTAGGTTAGTGCTGCCCGCAACTAAGGCCAGAGAACAATAATGGTAGCGCACGTACTAGACAAGAAACAGACTGCGGAACTATTAATTTAAGTTATCTTAATAATAAATATAAGAAAAGCAACCGCACTACACGGCGTATGGTAACGTTTAAGTTATAGGAACCCTAGGGTTAACTAATACTAAAAATACCTATTTCTTTAGTACCCCAGAATTTCCTACGGTATTATAGGATCTAATGCTATCTAAGTATTTACTACCCTAGTCTGCTCCAGCCGCGGGCGGCAGGCATTAATAAGCGCAGCTATTCTTAAAGGGTTAGTTAAGGCTGCGCTTGTGCAGCAGCGGCCATGAAAACAGCAATACTGCAGTAGAGGAGAAACGCTGCTTAGAGATGCTAGGCTGGGCCCCTGCTTAGAGGGGAAGGTGCATGGGGAGGGGTGAGGCCGATGCTCTAGCGTACCCAAGAGTCGGGAACCCCCAGCGGTCCGAATCAGATTGCGCCAATTCACGCGCCTTCAACTTAGCTGCAATCGAACGGTGAGAGTGGCCCCTGCATAAAATGCGTCTGCTCATCTACTGCGCCCTCTTCTGCCACATCTGCCACTCAGAGGCTTGCGCCATCCCAGCTTCCTACGCTTTCCGGACCCGCCCAAAACAAATTGAATCTAGAGCATCTGGTTGGCTCGCTTACTATTGGACCTTTATCGACGGCACATGGGGCACCCACTTTGCGGGTGTGAACCGAGACCAAGTGAACCAACGGTCGACACTCTGGGTTGAATAGGCGATGCCGCGAGCGAGTTCACACGACGCCAATCCTACCAAAGAGAATTGGCTTCCTCAGTCAGCACCTACGAGTTTTATGAATCGTTTACCCTATTCCCGTCTAAAACTGCGGTTCTTCTTGTGCCTGTGCAGTTGCCTCAAGACTTGATTTTCACATACAACTAGCCGCTAATAAGCTAGCCCACGGTGTGCAGCCCAACAAACCAAAGCTAACACCTTAAGGCTTATCAATATCGACCTCTTTCTTATAAAATCCGGCAAACCCCTGAATAGAGTTTAGAGAACATCTCTAATGCTGTAAAAGCACCAACGTAGTCTTTAATGGGATGACGCAGGCAATATAACTTTGCGTCAGACAGTTGTTCCTATTTTATCGTACACGCAGCATTTAACATCTTCACTCAAAGCCTTTATTGCCACGCTCCTGCTCATCAGCTCTGATGCCTCTATGCAAGTCCTGCCAGAATATATCTCCGGAAAGCCTCACAGCGGAATGGCCCCACCGGCTTGCTAGTGGCCTGGAGGTCACTGGTTCCGGGTACGAGCATCTCACAAATTTCGAAGACCTCCCAGCATCCGCGCAAAGCTGCGCAATGTGCAAACTGCTTCTCGACAACCTGAAAGGACCCACGATGAAGCTAAAACCGCATCGAAAACCGCACAGTATTATCCTCATGTCCGACACTCACAGAAGCGGCCAGACGGTGCCGTGCGGCGTTGCGGGTATCACAGCCCTCGTTAAAAATTCGGACTTGAGGGCGTATTTTCATCTGTATACGCTGCCAGGTTAGAACGTGTTAAGATTGTTAAATTGCAAAGGCCGTAGGCTAACATCCTTCGTACGCTAGACTTCCCGGCTGCATTGTCGGGAGACATTACTGGACGGCAAATATCCTCCGACCCTGGATCCGAAGAATCTATTCAAAAAGTACTTTCATGGGTTCAAGAATGCTGTGAAGGCCATTCTGAGTGCGGATATGACGACGTTATGGATCGGAAAGATGGGTTTCGCAGATATCCTTCTAGGCTTCTCGATGTTAATTTGCCGCCTTTCGACAAGTCCCCATTTTGTGTTCTGGTAGACGGAAAGGAGGCTCCAGGCCATTATATTACTCTGTCTTATTGCTGGGGAAAAAGCCAGGCACTGCGAACTTTGAAGAGTAACTTATCTAAGCACAAAAGAGGAATCCAAGCGGACGAAATGCCCAAGACGCTTCAAGATGCAGTAATTGCCACCAGATCCCAGCTCTCCAAGTCTCCCGGACACTTGGATCGAATTTTTGGGTCAGGTCACTCCAGTCGGCCGCTCGGATTACGCCCTTTTTATAGAAGGAAAAAAGTCCGGGCTCGACTGCAGCATGATTTATTTGATCGATATCGATAAGCACACAAGCTGCTATGCGCTTCTGGCATACACGAAATCAGACGGACCTCGTGAGAAGATTGGTTGGGCTGTGTTTGATGAAGGTGATCATGTCGATGGGCCTTTTGTAGCTGCTTACGTTTCAGAGAACAACGTGGATAACAGTAAGAAAAGCAACTCAGCTAATGTTATAATTCTCAAGGCATTGCAGGATCAATCAGGCCAATTTGAAAGGGTTGGGCTGGGAGAGATAATCACATCGGAGTGGTTTGATAATGTACCCGAGGAGTCTATAAGAATATACTAATATAATGAAATACTCCACAATCTCCCCTTAACCTCCAGCAGTACCTAACCCAACAAAATCCCATGTTGCATGTGTAATACACAAACTTTTGAATGTGTCATTCAAGAAACCAGAACAGCCCGCCCAGGTGGCGAGATCGAGCTCGAATTGTAGATACGAGTTCGCTAAAATAGACGAGGCCAGCGAGCATCTACAAGGGGGTAACATGAACGGGTCAGACGCCCACCCTGCTAGTACAGTAAACAAAATAACCTGGCCCCGCTATGTCACTCTGGACTCGCTTATTTCTTCACCCATACTAGCAGGGTGGGCGTCTGACCCGTTCATGTTACCCCCTTGTAGAGCCTCGATGTTCCAGAAAAGAACTGATATCTGCTCGGAACCGAGAGATGACACCTTTTTATGGTGGGAAATTTATCGTAAGAGATGTTAGGCTTGTTGGTGAGGCCGGCGCCACCATACGGAATAGTGTAAGCCTGCCAGAGAAAGGCGAAGATTAGCTTAGCATTTGATTACATTGAGCATAGCAAGTATTTAAATTAGACACAACCGATTGTTTCTTGATGTGTCAGGGTTGAACGGAGGAGGTACCTTTATCATTGCCTTCTTCGACCAAATACAAAACGAAACTCGAACGATGACTCCATATCTACTTCGTTTTAGTAGGATGTTAATATGAGAGTCACTTCTAACATTGGTACGCTTAGAGGACTAGCAAAGTTGGATACCTCTTTGTCTATGACTATTTCGATGGAGCCTATAAGTAACTCCGGCGATGAGTACTGAAAGGAAGGCCAAGATAACCCCAGAGATATCGAAGCTGAGATTGATCAAGTCGCTACTAGCTAGCGCACGGCTGTGAAGGACTGGCATGACGCTGAAGTAATGTGAAAGGCAGAATAAAGGGTCAGGCTTTATAATCGCCGAAAGATGCAGATGGAAGAATAATTCGAACTAAGAATTATCAGTGGCCGGAGCGAGATCGACAAAGAATATTATGGCTAGTTCGCTCATGCTGCAAAAGGTCAGTACTTGTATTTTCCGTGAATGTGGTTGGACCATTTAAGTCGTTGTTCTGTGCTTGACAAGGTGCCAACATGTCTTACGCACTTTGCAGTGGACAAAACAACCACAAGTGCACAATAATAATTGTGGCCTTTCCCACGAAAGGGTTGGTCTGGGTCGGTCCGGGTTGGTTGGAATGGCAGTCGAGGGCAAGCTGGGAGCAGGGTTGCGGCTGTGTCGATCGCACGTCAGCCTCCACTTTCCCACGTCAAAATTTTCCCAGAACGGCGCTCGCCTGCCACCAAAGACGCCTCTTTTGGGCTGCAGCATCGCCACGCTGCGATCGTTGCAAGCTTTCTCGGTTGGCTATGCAGCTTACTGGGCGACTTATGCAGCTTACTGGGCTACTTATGCAGCTTGCTGGGCTACTTATGCAGGCACCGTCACTGCCCGCGCCCTGGTCATTCCACAACTTCAACCAGCGGCGCGGGGCCACTAACTTCTGTACAGATTAGATCCGTCTGCGTGGTTGGTAAACTCCGTCGACCGAATTCCGCGCGGCGTCCTTTTTCTTTACCGCCTTTGTGAGCATCATTAAGCTGGAATTGCACCAAGATTACCGACACCACCCCAGCCGTTGACCCGCAGCAGCGGCACTAGTGGGAGGTGAAGATGTCCAGGCTGCATACAAAGGGGTATGCTGCTGCTCGGTCTGGCGACGCTGCTAAGCGCTAATTTGTCGAAGCGGCAGGGTTGCATAAAAACGGCGAACTCGACAAGGCGTTCTTGTTGAAAAACAAACCACTTCTCTAACCTTCGCAACTCTGGATGCCCAAATTCGCCCTCCAGGGCTCACTGCTCTCGACAGGCTAGACAGGGTCACGGCTCCATGCTAGACAGGGGTTCGCTCCATCGTCCTTTATGATGTGCTACACGCCGCAGCAAAGCTTTAAAGCAGCAGGAACTTAGCACCAGAAAAGGGGGTGCTGTGCTATTTAGTTAATAATATTAGTAGATTTTCAGCGGCACCAAGGTCTATACGTATAAGGTAGATGTGAGAATTGATTAGGAGTTCAGATTGAGATAATTACTCAATCAGAGGATTGGGCGTGGGCAGAAAGTTTTCTATTTAAAATGCAACGATTCGCTTGATTCGCTTCTGGAAGCTAGCGATTGCTAGAAATATTCTCTGCGAAACGAGTTTACGGCACGACCTTAGGCCACACCCTAAACCCTTTTCTATCTCTTCAAACACGTGCATTTTTTGTCAATTTTTTAATTGGTGGCTGCGGCTCAGGGGCCTACAAATGGCGGGCTTGTTTTCCAGCTTTTATAAGCAGTTTTTACTGTAAAAAGCAGGAAAAATAGCCCTGAATTTGCAAGCCCATGGTCCAACTAGCAAAAGTGCGTACTTATAAGAAGTAGGGCATAAGCTATATATGTATATATAAGGTAAAAAAGCGAACGCTTGGGTGGGCGGGTAAATTAACAGCAGCTTTAATTAACGAGAACTAGCATATTCAAATTTAATTAGATAATGTTGTTGCTGCTTAAAGTTCTTTATATAGAGACTTTAAGCCGTGCGCTGTAAGACACATAACTCCCTATAGACCCTATTATCTATCTCTTTAAACACATGCATTTTTTGTTAATTTTTTAATTAGTGGCTGCGGCTTAGGGGCCTATAAATGGCGGGCTTGTTTTCTAGCTTTTATAAGCAGTTTTTACTATAAAAAGCAGGAAAAATAGCCCTAAATTTGTAAGCCCATGGTCTAAGGAGAGTAAAGCGTAACCGCAGCTAAATAGGGAGAAAAAATGTGTGTAGAGAGATGTGTTTTAGGTGTCAGCTTTATACGCAAGGCTAAGTTAAAGAGAACGCTAGTGGGGTACCCAGTTGAAACCTCTGTAAAAGGCGGAAGGCATTAGCCTGTAAGGTTAAGTAATAAAGGCGGAAAGCATCTAACGTCCAGCGGCCTAAGCGTTAGACCTCTTTGTTAGAGAAGCCATAGTCTAGGGCATATTAGGCCGCGCCCCTATGGAAGCTGTAACCTATATACTATGCGGCTGAAATACTATAGAGGTTTAGCCTTAATTTAAGCATCTTCCGCGTGTATAAGGCGGAGAATGCCGCACCACTAGATGCGGTAAATAGCGGCGCGGAGGGAGCTTAGGGGTCTAGAAGAAAAAGCCTTTATAGTACTGCTATAGGGCAAACCGCGTTAAAGGTAGCGGCTACTATAATTTAAATACCCTGCTTATTCTTATTAGTCTTGCTCCGTTTAAAACGGAAGGTAAGGTAATCTCTAAAGGGGCTAAACTATACGTCTAAGCGAGTAGCTTTAGTTACAGTAAATAACAGTTCGGACCGTTGTTTGTTAGTATAGGAGATTTCGCCTATACAAAGGCACCCTGCAAAGGTAAGGCAGAAGGCGGCGTTAGTATTTACCCCTAGGATTAAGTTACTACTAGTCACGATCTAAGCAAGGATGCTATGTAAGATTGGCAACTTTAGGGTAGCTTCTTTTAGGTTAAGGTTAAGAAAAGTTACCCTATTTAGTATGCGATAAAGTAACGCATTCTTAAATACTGCAACTAGGAGAATGCGGTTAATATATATAGAGTAGATCACGGTAAGGTATAAGCGTAAGGTTTTTAAAACTACCCTACCTATATGCGGAGAACTGTTACTATATATCCTCTATGCTACCCATTCTATAAGATTAGGTAACTAGGCTAGGTATAGCGCCACAGCCCTTATAGCGTAGAAGAACTCCTATGACTTTGTACCTAAGGCGTACGTCTTACAGGTGTTAGGCTTAATGCTATGCCATAAGAGGCTTAAAACTAAGTGAGATTAGCCTAATTAGGTAATAAAAGCAGGCGGCGGGCCCGGTAGGTTAATAAGCGAGCCTAAAGATAAGCCGTTAGCACTAAGAGATTAATCTAAGGATAGAGATTTTTAACTATAGCCCAGTTAAAGCGGGAGAGTGCGTTAGCTAGTATATTATCTTTAGATAAAATCCAAGAAGATTATAACTAGATATTAAATGCGGCAGCCTAGACTAAGATTTATTAGAGAAGCAAATTGGTAGGGCCTTTAAGCACTATATTTTGCAGGCCTACAAGGGCGACTGTATTGTCCGTATAGACGTAAATAGATAAATATTGCCAGGCAGGGCTCTATTTTATAAATGCGTTAGTAATAGCGAGTACTTTAAGTACATTAATGTGGGCATAGAGGTGCTTAGGGGTAGGAGATGCTGTAAAGAGGTTATCTTGTAGTAGTGTGGAGGTATAAGGGCGCCATTAACTACAAGAAATAGAATGGGTCTTGGTAGAGGAGTAGCCTGGGTAGCTATAGAAGAAGCTAACGTAACCGTATTTAGATAAGGTATCCGTAAAGAGATAAATCTAAGGGCGAGTAACGTCTTCCTAAAAGAAGCGAACCCTATTTTAAAGCGCTAGGGCTTCGCTCTACTAAGCTAGGTTAGAGATTACCGCTAGTAGGATAGGCAAAGTGCGGCAATTTATAAGAGAGAAAGCTGTAACGAGGTCCCATAGCGATCTTAAGTAAGATTGCCCTAACTAGATAACTTTTGCGGCCTAGGTAAGGCTACCTCTAAATTGCTAGCACTGTTTAAGAGAGACTTAGGGCCTAAGGACAAAGAAGGTAAGTAGATCTTATAGTGCTATCTGCTTAGTAGGGCTAAAGGATAGGAAGAAGGTGTTAGTATTAATTTAATAACCTAGTACGTCTAATACTGTGCCATAGGAGTCTTTAGTGGCGTTGGGAGGAAAACTAAGTAGTACAATTATAAAGTTATACACGCGAACTACTGGCGCGTCGCTAGTACCTAGGTATAAGATAAATATAAAGTTATCTAGATAATAAACTAGTGCGAAGAAAGCAATAATTAGATAGAGGCGGCGTTTAAGGACCTAATATAGGGCCTCTATAAAAAGGTTAAAGAGAAAAGGCGCAGTAGCTAGACTAAAGGGGAGGCAGTATTCGGTATATACTATCTTCTCCCACTTAAAACCTAGTAGGCGTTAGTTGGTAATAGCGACTAGGATATTCTAAAAAGCGTCTTTAAGATCGCGTTTAAGGATAACGGCTCCTCTTCTAGCAAGAAGGATAAGCGCTAAAATGTTGTCTACGGTGCTATAGGTAAGGGTAGAGTAGGCCTTTAGAATGGCAGCGTTAACAGAAAGGCCTTAGCGAGGCTTAGGTAAAGAGAGATTATAAATACGGCGGAAGGTTCTATCCGGCTTAGGTATAAGTCCTAAGGGGGAGCAGCAGATCGCTTTAGGTGGACAAATAGTAATATAGCCGATAGGTAGATCGGTAGTAATCTTTACAGTAATTTCCCTAGGGTCGGCACTAGATGGGAGTTAATTTAAACACGTACGTGCTAGCAGTAAGGTAGTAACTCTAATCCGCGTGCTATATATTAGGATGCCCTTAATTAAGGGGCCAAGATCTCCGGGGTATAGGAGTAGCTTATCTCTCTAGGCTAGCGCGTTTAATGGTAACGGCGAAGTATAAAGTAAATACTTTAGGGTAAACACCTTAAATTTTAGCGTTAAGTTTGGGCGTAGAGGGGGTATAAATTATTACGGAGACCCCTTATAGTCTTTCTTAACGTAATTCCCTCCATATACTTTATAAAGATGTTAATAAGAGTATAACAATTTAAAGCACAGACGGCCTATGTTTTAATTACCGCATATCTAGCCCTATAGGGATAAGGTAGATATATCTGCCTAAGGGTATTTAAATAATAAACTACTATAAAAGAATAATGGGGCCGGGCGTAGGGTGGCGAAGTTATAGTTAGCTGCTTATAGTTTAATAGGAATAGTCCAGTTAGTAGGGTTAGTTTAACTAAGCCTTATAGCTCTTTAGTGGATAACTATAGCTAAATTAAGAACGCTATTCTAGACAAACTGTACAGAGAAACCTATAATAGCTTAGTGGAATTTTACCATTGCAATAGCTAAGGGGGTTAATGTAGCCTAGAGGGTTTGGATAATAATACTATAGTTAGTAAAACCCTTAAGCTAAATGCCTATAGAGGAGAAGTCCTTTCTAAAGCCCTTACTGGAGGCAATAACTCTTCTATCTACCGTTAACTCTATCCAATTAGAGTTAATTCTAGATAGGTTATTGCGTAGCTTTATAAGGTTCTCTAGAATAAATATACTCTTCCAGATTACGGCAACTTTAGAGACTAGAATCCTAGGAAGAAGTAAGTCTAGGCTCTTTATAGTAGGAGGAAGAGAAGACTTACTGGAGTTAGTCTCTACCGCGTTAATTATAGTAGGGTTCTTTTTAATAGCAGCAAGCTAAGCCTAGTATATTTCTTCCGTGGCTAACTTTACCTAAGCTATAGAAGTAGCAAGTACTTTAAGGGTAGCCTGGTTTAAAGCCGCCTTATAAGCGCGCTCCTATTTACGGTCTTTTAGCTCTTGTTTGTGAATATCTTATAGGCGCTTTTTAGCTGCAGCCATGGCTGCGGCGGAGGGCGTAGGGGCTATAGTAATGGAGGGGCGACGCGTCTACGAGCCTTTGCTATTAAGAACACGCGAATAAGAGCGTGTACTGTGTGTAGGAGCGTCTTCGAAAGAATTTGTTATAAGGAGTAGACGGGATAAATATCGGATGGCGGAGAGGAGCAACGGCAACGGCCTAAATTTAAGGCTTTAAGGGAGGAGATTTAACGGTTGAATAAGATCAGAATGAATGAATCAACAGCAGCTTTAATTAACGAGAACTAGCATATTCGAATTTAATTAGATGATGTTGTTGCTGCTTAAAGTTCTTCATGTAGAGACTTTAAGCCGTGCGCTGTGAGACACGTGACTCCCTATAGACCCTATCATGAGCCAGCCTCCAGAAAAGATTCTCTGCTTCACGTCGTAACCATCCTCAGGCACCACTACCGTAAGAAGCTCGCTGAAGCTCTCTTCTCCTTCCGATTCTGATCTTAAAGTCATATAGCGGGTGGTTCTCAACATCTATAAAAATGTCTATTCAAAGCGAAGTCACGCCTTCCCTCCGAACAGCAACATTAATATCTATCACAATCAGCCTTTCGGCTTTTCGCTTTAAAATAAGGCTTATTTGATAGAGATTTTGTTGTTCATTCGTCTTATAGCCTTAATAATGCTATGCCATACGGCGTTGTGTTGTTGTCGCGATAAAACGTCTTACCTTTTGGAGGATCGCGAAGTTTCGCGTCGCGTCTTTCCACAATAGCTGTTGATAAGTAGTCTTTCCTGACAATTTTTCCCACAGGGTTTTTTAACAGGTTTTGAATTGACGCTTTCCAGCTTACTACGTCGTCGTCGTTAATAGCCTTTGATATTACCTACCCGAACGGTTTTTAATGATACTCTATGGGCGCAAAGAGACGACATATATTCCTACTCCTATATTGGTTATTAGGCGCAGGCCTTGTACCCCTAGGTTCGTTGTTAACAGCCTTCGATATTACCTAGGTTCTGGGTTACCTGAATGGTCTTTTAATGATACCCTACGGGCGTAAAAAAAGATGAGATATATTCCTACTTCTATATTGGTTGTGGCGCAGGCCTCGTACCGCTAGCTTCTAACGGTACGCGTTGTTTGGGGCAATGAGTGTGTAATTATCTACCACTGCTTGAGACAGTAGGGAACCTACTATGCAATACAGCAGGCTGAGATGATTACCCTCTCCTCAGGCCTACACCCCCAATTAATATATTATTTAGAATATATCTCTATCTCTGCGAGTAAGTGAATAGATAAAAATGTCTATTTAAAGCGAAGTCACGCCTTCCCTCTGAACAGCAACATCAATATC